>Ga0163216_100100_pt1 | contig 235947 bp, 205 predicted proteins | sample SynspAceP_FD_167610 | JGI IMG/M metagenome (GOLD analysis project Ga0163216, IMG submission 167610) | Saline lake microbial communities from Ace Lake in Antarctica - Synechococcus sp. Ace-P (Illumina Assembly) | ecosystem: Environmental > Aquatic > Non-marine Saline and Alkaline > Saline ...
ACCAATTTCTGTAGGGCAACTTTGGGGTATATATACAAGAGAGGGGCATTATGCCGTCATAGAAATTACTGCACTCCCGGGAGGAAATTTTGGAAGCTCTTTTGATTTCAAATACAAGTACCAACCAAATGGTACAAATACATTTGGGGATATAGCGCCCGTAGTTCCAGATACCTTAATTATCGTTTCCGGAAATGATCAAACTGGAAATGTGAACTCAACATTATCACAAGCTTTAATGGTAGAAGTGCAAGATGTAAATGGAGTAAAGCTACAAGGAGTTACCGTGAACTTCAATATCTCTAAGCTGCCTGATGGAGCAATGGGTGAAGGATTAAGTGCAAGTTCTGAAGTCACAACTTCTGAAGGAACAGCCAGAGTTAATCTTACACTAAGTGATAAAATTGGTGAATACGAAGTAACAGCAACAGTTGAGGGTCTAGACTCAGTAGTTTTTAAAGCCACAGCTATTGAAACTCCAGCTCCTGATCCAGTTACTTTGTTAGAAATTCGAGACGGGTTTAGACCTAATAGTTTGATACCACAATGGTCACAAAGTAAAAGTGAAAATTTCCTTTTATACCGAGTGTATATGAGTTCAGAAGGTGGGGACTTTGAGTTGGCAGACTCTACTCGCGTAGGTTCAATATTTAGACAAGACACTTCTGCGGCAATTGGTGACTTAATTGATCTTCAAGATTATACATTTGTGGTTACAGTAGTTAATGCAGATATGCAAGAAAGTCCATTTTCGAATTCATTAAGTAACTTCCCAAAACCAACACCTGAGATTCCAAATAATGTGATCGCAACAACAGGAGATGGTGCCGTTCAACTTAATTGGGCTCCCAACGATACTACATACTTCGACTTTTATTATGTGTATTCTGGAGAAGATGGATCATCTATTTTCCCAAAAGACACCCTTTATGGTGCTAATAATACAAGCTTGGTTATTAGTAATCTTGAAAACGAAAATACCTACCAATTTTATGTAATTGCAGTAAATAGATTTGGAAAGGAAAGTGATTTTCCAGAGAAAATTACTGCTAGTCCATTTTCAACTTTTGAGGAAGAAGATTCTTCTCTACCTAGTTTGATTAATGGATCCACGGTTTGGTCTGATGTTGACAATGACGGAGATCTTGATGTATTAATTACTGGTCAAGAAAGTGAGGAATCAGATCCGGTTTCATTGCTATTTAATAATGATGGATCAGGTAACTTTACTGATTCAAAGGAATCAATTATTGGGGTAATAAATAGTAAAGCGTATTGGTATGATATTGATCAAAATGGATACATCGATCTTATCTTAAGTGGTGAAAATGCAGACGGAGCCCTCACTAAAGTATACTTAAATGAGGAAGGTACCCTAACAGATGCAGGTTTTACTCTACCTGGATTTGCAAATGGCATAATTGCTCCAGGTGATTATGATAATGACGGTGACTTAGACTTCTTGCTTGCAGGTGAAGATAATACGGGTCCTACAACTGTACTTATTCAGAATGCTGGATTTGGAACATTTAATCTACTTGAATTTCCATTTGTAGGTTTTACAAATGCTAGCGCTTCTTGGGGAGATTATAATGGAGATGGAAGATTGGATTTCATTATCTCAGGTGAAATTGAAGACGGTAGTATTACCACCATGCTATATAGTAATTCAGGTAATGGTATTTTTGTTGCTACTGAAACAAATTTACAAGGGATAATCAATGGAACCGTTGCATTTTCTGATATCGATTTAGATTCAGATTTAGATATTATAATCACCGGTTTTACGAATCAGGCCCGAACTAATAGCTTTACTGGACTATATACCAATTCAGGCTCTGGTTTCGATCTATTTTATTCTACTACTAATCCACCTAGCAAAGTTTTAGCAAGTGGTAATAATAATAGAAACGCAGTTCTAGGAGATTATGATAACGATGGTGATCTAGATATACTTATTAGCTCAAGAGGAAGTGCATCAATATTAAAAAATAATCGCAATGCTATTGAAAAGAAATCCTTGTCAATTGGTATTAATGGTTCTGCAACTTGGGCAGACTATGATGGTGATGGTGATATAGATATCATTATTACTGGAAATAGTGATGAAGGATCGACTATTGTTAAGAATAAAACATCAATAAAGAATACAGCTCCGACTACTCCACAGAATCTAATGAGTGTAGTACAATTAGATACTGTAACTTTGAAATGGGATTTTGCAACCGATGCTCAAACCCCATCTAAAGCTCTTACATATAATGTAAGAATTGGCACTTCTTCAGGAGATTCTGATATTCTTAACGCCAATGCCGATTTAGTGACCGGTGAACTTAGAATCCAGGCGTTTGGAAATGCTGGTTCTAATACAGAATTGTTATTAAGAAATCTACCAAATGGAACCTATTTCTGGCAAGTTCAGGCTGTAGATAACAGTTATTTAGGATCAATCTTCTCCGAAGAATCTCAATTTTCTATCTCAAATAGCTTAGTATCTAGTGAGCAGAATTTAAACCTTCCAATTACTTTTGAGCTTTTTCAGAACTATCCTAATCCATTTAATCCAAGTACAAATATTGAGTTCTCAGTTCCAAAAACTGGGTTCGTAACTCTTACTGTATTTGATATTACAGGAAGACTGGTTGGTGCATTGGTTAATGAACAGAAAACTACTGGTAAATATACTGTAAAGTTTGATGCGAGAAACCTCGCTAGTGGATTATATATCTATAGATTACAGGTAGGAAATACTATGATTACTAAAAAAATGACCTTGATTAAGTAATACTTAACTGTCCGAACCGGGTCAATGTAACACTTGGTTCGGTTTTTTTATTGGATGCTATTTCTATATAAAATCATTTACAATCCTTCCATTGATAATTGGGTGCAGACTTGACTATATTTGTGGTCTTGATGAAAATATTTAGATCACATATTGCTAGAATTTCCAGTTTCTTTATACTCATGTTGGGTATGGTATTACACTTTACCAAACCAATTGAAGAAAAAGCAGGGCAAGATGCATTCGCGTTCTGGTTAGAATCACATCTAAAAACCCAGAATAGTGCAGTTATTGATCAAATTGAGGCACTTTCAAACGATTCGGAAGAACTTGAAACCATCATTAGAAAAGCTTCTGAGCTTGTTCTTTCACATTCTGATGATTTTGAACTACCGGCTTCGAAAAGAGATAGTGATTCATCTAAAGAAGATTTATACCAGTTATTGCTTACGGAATGGAATAGCTATCAAAATTCTTCTAGCGGAATGGGTAAAGCGGTGTTTATTCAAAACATTAAGCCGCAAACTATTCTCCCTTCTGATGGCCCCCTTAATTCAACAGCATTAACTAAAGCTTCTCAACATTTTGATGTAGATCAAATAACAGATATTAATTCGCATGAATTAACAAGAAGTAACTCCCATTTCTTAACTCCACTTAAGAGTGGTACCGCAATAGGTGCCCCATAACAAGATTAACGTTTCTAAGAACAATGTTCCATGAAACAATCTTTTCATTCAAAATTACCGGGAGAGTCTATCACTCACCCCTTTTCTTAATTTTATAATTTTTAATTCTTAATTGAACAAATATGCAAGGCAACGGATTTAAAATTGGTGTGATAATCGCCTTTCTGGCACTCACCTTATATTACTTGTATCCAACAGTGATTTGGAACTTAGAACAAAAACAGATAGAACAGCTTAATCCGGCAGAACAGGCTCAGTATAATATTGATAATGCCGAGAAGCTTAATAATCTACGTGAAAACATTCTTTCACTTGGTCTTGACCTCCAAGGGGGAATGCACGTTACTCTTGAAGTTGGTACGCCTCAGCTTCTTCTTGAATTAGCAGGTGAAGATCGTGATGACTTACTAAATGAAATAGTAGCAGAAGCTCGCCAAACAGCTGCAGACAACGATACTGATTTCATAGATGAAATGGTTGCAGCATTTGAATTGAGAGATGCAAATGCACGCCTTAGTAGATACTATAGAAGTGATTCAGATAACATCACTCGAAGATCTAATAACGACGAAGTAGTTGTTTATTTAAAAGCTCAACGTGATGCTGCTCTTGATAGAGCAATTGAAATTATTCGAACACGTGTAGATAGATTTGGAGTAACAGAACCTTCTATCCTTAAACAAGGAAGTAATCGTATCATTGTAGAGCTTCCCGGTGTAGATGACGAAGATCGTGTTCGCGGACTTCTAAGAGGAACTGCTCGACTTGAATTCAGAACTGGTGCAGATGCTCAAGACTTCTCAAATTATAGAACACGTGCTATTGAATTCTATAATGTGCTACCAGATACATCTTCTGATAGTCTTTCTCAGCCAGTACAAACTAATGAGCTTATTGACTTACTTGGATTTGTGCAGCAACAAAGTCCTTATGTTTTTGGGTATGCATCTGCAACAGATACTTCAGCTGTAATGAGTTTTCTAAAAGCTTCTGAAGTTCAGCGTTTGTTGCCAAGAAATACTACAATCCTTTGGGGTTCTCGTCCTATAAGCTTTACAGATGGTGTAGAACAATTCGCACTTTATGGAGTTAGCACTGATATTGAACTTACAGGTGACGTAATTGAAGAAGCTAGTATTCAATTTGATCCTACTACTAATATCCCTGAAGTTGCAATGGGAATGAATGCCGAAGGTGCAAGAATTTGGGGAAGAATAACTGGTGCAAATATTGGAAAACCTGTAGCCATAGTTCTAGATGGATTTGTAGTTTCTTATCCTAATGTAATCAGCAAAATTAATGGTGGTCGCTCTTCGATTACAGGATTGGATAACGTTGCTGAGGCTGAAGATTTAGTAAACATCCTACTTTCCGGTGCCCTTCCTGCTCCACTTGAGATTATCGGAAGCCGTACTGTAGGAGCTACTCTTGGGGAAACTTCCATTAAAGCGGGTTTTAATTCGGTATTATTTGGCCTTGGAATAGTAGCTATTTTTATGATCGTGTATTACCGAACCGGTGGTGGTGTAGCTGACTTAGCTCTAATCCTTAATATCATTTTTATACTCGGTATTCTTGCCGGCTTTAATGCAACTCTTACGCTTCCTGGTATTGCTGGTATCGTACTTACAATCGGTATGGCTGTGGATGCGAATGTGTTGATCTTTGATCGAATTAGAGAAGAGCAAAGAAGTGGTAAAACTATGAAGGCAGCTATTTCAGCGGGATACTCTAACGCAATGAGTGCCATTATTGATGCAAACGTAACTACGGGATTCGTTGCCATAATTTTGATGAGTTTTGGTGTAGGGCCGATAAAAGGTTTCGCTGTAACATTACTTGCAGGTATTGCATGCTCGCTTTTCAGTGCGATTGTAATTACCCGAGTTGTTATCGACTACTTAACCCGAGACAATGCCGATGCAGTGAGCTTCGGATAATCTCAAAAAGAAATTAAAAATATTTAAAAGGAATACATTATGAGATGGTTTGAAACTCCAAATATTGATTTTGTCGGTAAGCGAAAATACGCTTATATATTTTCAGCGATTCTATTTTTTGGCTCTTTAGGAACGATTGTCACTAAAGGGTTGCAATATGGTATCGACTTTAAAGGTGGAAGTGAATTTGTTTACATGTTCTCAGAACCTGTAAATACCGTAGAATTACGAACACTGCTTACTGAGCCTTTAGGTACTTCACCTGAAGTAAAACGATTTGGTACTGATAGAGAAGTACTTATCCGTACTGATAAAACTGCTACAAAGGAGGAAATTCAGGAAGTAATTGAAAACACTTTTGCTCAACAATTGACTAACATTACCTACGAATCAGAGTCAGGAAATTATATCAGTCCACGCTTTGGGGAGGAATTAAAAACAAGTGCGATGCAAGCTGTAATCTATGCTATAGTGATCATCTTTATCTACATTTTAATACGTTTCCGAAACTGGACTTTCTCAATGGGAGCTGTTGCTGCACTTCTTCATGATGTGGTTATCACTCTCGGGATCTTCACTATTTTAAGTGATGTTGTGTCATTTAGTTTATTAATTGATCAGAATATTATCGCGGCATTCCTTACTATAGTAGGGTATTCATTGAATGATACAGTGGTAGTTTTTGACCGTATCCGTGAAAATAGCATTGTTCACAAAGGAATGGAATATTTACCGATGATTAATAAAAGTCTGAATGATACATTAAGCCGAACTGTAATTACTTCAGTAACAACCTTGTTTGTGGTGCTTGTGCTGTTTATTTTCGGTGGGGAAGTGTTGAAAGGTTTATCTTTTGCACTTATCATAGGAGTAGTTCTTGGTACGTACAGCTCTTTATTCGTAGCGAGTCCATTGGTACTGGAACTCGACAAGCGTACCAGAAAAACTAAATAAGAAATTTAAAGAGGAACTTATGAGCTTTAATACAAAAGAACAGTACGGTTGCGTAGTTATCGAATTTAAAGGTAATGTTATGGGTGGACCTGATGCGGTTAGCCTTAATGAAAAACTTCATGAACTTATCGACGCTAGTAAAACCAATATTGTGGTTAACCTAGGAAAAGTTAAATTCATGAATTCTTCTGGATTAGGTATGCTTATTGGTGCTCTCACAACCATGAGAAAATCAGGTGGTGATTTACGCATTGCTAATGCTACCGATAAGATTCAAAGTCTGTTAGTTGTTACAAAATTGATCACAGTATTCAAGCACTTCCATTCGGTTGATGAAGCTGTTGCATCTTACGATGAAAACTAACACACTCATTAAATAGAACTTTAAAGGGGTGTACATAACTACACCCCTTTTTTATTGCAAAAAGCTTTTACTATGTCTGTTCGTGTTGTAATTGGCGCCCAATGGGGTGATGAAGGAAAAGGGAAAATTGTTGACCTACTCAGTGACAAAACAAATTTTGTCGCTCGTTTCCAAGGTGGAGCAAATGCTGGACACACTCTCAAATTCGATGATAAAGTTGTAGTACTTCATCTTGTGCCATCTGGTATTTTTAATGGTGATGCAAAATGTATTATTGGTAATGGAGTTGTAATTGATCCGATCGCTCTTGTCAAAGAAATTGATGGTGTCAAAAAAATGGGTTTCTCACTCGATAACCGATTTTTTGTTAGCCAAACAGCTCATGTAATTCTTCCGTATCACAAAATCCTTGATCAACTTAAAGAAAAACGACGTGGTGGAGATGCCATTGGTACAACAGGTCGTGGAATAGGTCCAGCATATGTGAGTAAAGTAGCTCGAATTGGAATTCGCATGGTTGACCTACTGGATAGAGATATTCTCCGAAATAAAATCTCGCAGAATATCCAAGACATTAATTACGCTCTTGAAAACCTTTATAAAGAGCCGACGCTTAATACCGATGATTTAATGGCTGAATTGGAAGATTCAATCCAAATTCTAAGTCCTTATATCTGTAATACTTCAAATATTTTACACGAAGCGATTGAAGCTGGTGAAGATATTCTCTTAGAAGGTGCGCAAGGTTGCTTGCTCGATGTGGATCATGGTACTTATCCTTATGTCACTTCTTCTTCACCAACTGCAGGTGGAGCTTGTACCGGAACAGGAGTTCCTCCAACAGCTATTACTCATGTGATGGGAATCACAAAAGCTTACTGTACTCGTGTAGGTAATGGCCCATTCCCATCTGAATTATTAGACGAAACTGGTGAAGAACTTCGTAAGAAAGGTCATGAATTCGGTGCTACCACTGGTCGACCACGACGTTGTGGATGGTTAGATTTAGTTGCATTAAAATATGCAGTTCGTATTAACGGTATGAATGAACTTACTCTTACCAAAATGGATGTAATGGACGGTTTTGAAGAAATCAAAGTTTGTACTAGTTACATAATTGATGGTGAAGAAACTAAAATTTTCCCTCTAAGTTTAGAGGAAGTTGAACGTATTAAGCCCGTATACACAACACTACCAGGCTGGGATAAAGATATCTCTGGAATGACATCTTGGGATGAATTACCAGATACTGCAAAGACCTATATCGAATTTGTGGAAGAGTATATTGGAGTTAAGTTCACAATTATTTCTACCGGACCTAAGAGAAATGAGACTATTATTCGGTAACGACGAAGGACGGTAGATGACAGACCAATTACTTTGTCATTTCGAAGAAGTGGATACGACTGAGAAATCTAACGTATTAGTTAGTGCAACTTATTAGGTTCTCGCTCCACTTGAAATGACAGAGTCTCTTCTCAACCTAATCACGAAGGATTAAAACCCTTCGCTTGTTTACTTGAACCAATGCTTTGTAAAGCCGTTGATCCAGGATCTGTAGGGAGTGATACTTCGATTAAACCCTTTCCAAGAACAACGTTCTTATCTTCATAGATGCTGAATCAAGCACACCATGACAACTATGGGAAAATCCTGTCCCTCTTTGGAGAGGGACAGAGTCAAAACTTGTTTTGGCTCAGGGAGAGGACAGTGTCGGCTCGTTCTTCTCTCCCACCACGGTCCTCCCTCTGAAATCCCGCACGCGTGATTTCTATCTCCCTCCAAAGGGAGACAATTTCCTACTTCAAAAAAACCAGTCTTCCTTGAAGAGCCTGTGCTGAATACTGAATCGAGTTCAGCACAGGCATTGTTTCAGTAAGGTGGCTTAAGTAACGAAGTGAAATAAGACGGAGGGTGTCTTTCGACTTCTTAGTTCGTAGCCACTCCAACACCCCTCCTTCCGAGTTTTCGGGACGGCTCTCCCCTTCAGGGGAGACTTATTCCAACCGATAGTTATATGTTGATCAATTCATACCTATCGGTTGAGGAAAACATCACTATGTTTTTGCTGATTTGTCTTGATGATTGAATTAAAACGTCAAGACAATTAAAAAAAGTTATCTTGACAAAAAATTAGAAACGTCTAGATAGAAATATTTTTTGTCTAGATAAAAACTCTGGTTTATGGATGAACCAAAATACTTATATAAATACCGATACTTTGATAAGGATGGATATCACCTAAATGTTATTAAAGATCTAGAACTATATTTTTCATCTCCTAAAGATTTAAATGATCCTTTCGATTGTAAAATAAGTGAAAGATTTGATTTGATGTCAGAAGGAGAATGGAGAGACTTTTTATATCATAAAGTTAAAAGAGAAAATGTAGACTTACACCCGAATCGACTCCAAAAATTAATAACAAACTTAGAAAAAGATATTCCATTCATTAAATATGACTCATTCTATGAAGGCATGGAAGATCATACTAATTCTAGTCTAGGTATTTGTTCATTTAGTCTAAATAAGAATCAAAACGTACTTTGGTCTCTTTATTCAGATATACATAAAGGGTTTCTCATCGAATTCAAATTCGAAGAACTAAAAAAAACTCTTCAATTTGAAATGTTAAAGAGTCTCGGCTCAGATAATCAGGTTGGGATTTTAGATGAAATCGTTAAGTACCATGATAATTTTCCAGTAATAAAACCTGGACTTTCATATCACGATGAGCCTGAAAAACATTATGTGAATTTATTTTCTATTAAATCTTCTGAGTGGATTCATGAAGATGAGTATCGTTTCTTTTCACTCCTGAAAAATAGTTGCGGCATACCTATTACTTCGGACTGTATTCACAAGGTAATAGCTGGGTTAAATATCACAGAAGAAAATTATAACGATTTGAACGAAGCGTGTAGAGAGCAAAATATAAAGTTAGTTCATGCAGAAAAAGAACAATTCTCTTTTAAAACTAAATACTAATTAACTGCCCATAAAACCCCTCACATTCTTCTAACAACTGGTTCAGATGTTCAGGGAAAGGTTCCGTCTTAGGTTGATAAGATTGAAAGCCAGTTGATTTATGTACATTGTGATACCAATGTTTTGACCAAATGCCATCTTCTGGTCTGGCACCAGGATTCCAACTCAGCATTGATTCATAAAAAGGAATCCCAATATGATTACATATTTCTGTTAGTTTTTTTCTAGGATCAATAAGTACCTCTTTCGAGTCTATTACAATCGGGATTTGACCAATGCTTTTCAGGTATTCCATCAGCTCTAAATGTGCTTGATACCCTACGTCTCTCATAGAAGGATTTGGAATTTGATTCACAATCGATCTTAACATATCGTTTGGATCACGAGTTAGTATAATATTGATTGTTTCTTTCATGAAGCTCCAATCAAGATCCACCAAGTGATGAGTCATGTGCTTAAAAAAGACAACTGGTGTTTTATACTCACCAAAAATAATCTCCTCAATCACTTTCTGTCCATCATTCTCTTGATCTGCTATCACATCTTCTGCTCCAGGGTGATATTCACATGCATCTGTATGGGTCAAATAATGAGCATACAGAGGCTCATCTATTACGGTAGTGTCTTTACGTTGTGCAAAGGAATACATCAACGCTGTGGAGATATTTCTCGGACCACTCCATATGCAGATTCGTTTTGTTACCACTTCTTGGGGTTTTTAATTATTAAATGCTTCCTCAATCAATCCCTTATACAAGCTTTGAAGTTTTTTTGTCATTTCTCCTGGAACTGATTCTGAAATCATTTTTCCATCTATTTTCGTTACAGGTGTTAAACCTCCAAAACTACCCGTTACAAAAGCTTCATCAGCTCCATATACATCATAAAGTGAGAAGTTCTTTTGAAGACAGATGATTTTATTCTTTTCACACACTTCAATTACTTTAGCTCTTGTAATTCCATTCATACAATACTGCCCAGTAGATGTCCAAACTTCACCGTTCTTAATCATAAAAAAATTAGTAGCGTTACAGGTACTTACAAATCCATTAATGTCGAGCATTAATGCTTCATCGGCTCCTGCTTCTATTGCTTGGATGAGTGCCTGCACTTCATGAAGTTTACTATGGCAATTCAAACGAGGATCTAGGTAATCAGGCGAGCCACGACGTATAGTGCTGGTAAAAAGGGTAACACCTTGATTCGTAGATTCTGGATTCGCTTTTTTGTGCTCTGCAATGATCACAACATTTGGGCCCGAAATAGTAAGTCTTGGATCTTGACTAGGTGTTTTCTTTATACCTCGAGTTATCATTACTCTTACATGGACACCGTCCTGCATTTTATTAGCATCAATAACTTCAAATATTGATCCCTTTAATTCACTTCTACTAAATGGTAGATTCATTCCAATTGTTTTAGCTCCTTGCCAAAGACGATCAAAATGCTCACTTAGAAATACTAATGTTCCATTGTGAAGTCGAAGTCCCTCCCAAACGCCATCGCCAACAAGATAACCGCTATCAAACACAGAAATCTTGGCTTCATTTCTATGAAATAATTCTCCATTAATTGAAATGAGTACATTGTCATTTCTTGAATCTTCTACTGCGTTATGTGTACCGTGTGTCACTTTTTGAATTTTGAGTTAAGAGTCTAAGTACAATCTAATTGAATCTTTTAGAGTAGTAAAAGTTTTTTTGAGCAACTCTTCATCTTCTTCCAATAGAGTAATTCTAAAACCAAGTAAATCTGAACAAAAAGATGATATTGGAACAACACAAATACCAGTTGCTCCTAATAAGTAGTAAACAAAACGAGTATCTAAAGAAACATTTTCAACCCATTCATTAACATATTCTTTCACTTTTGGGTTTTCAATATCAAGTGTTTGTTTCCTGTTAAGTGTTCCTGGTTTAAAAACTATGGTATTATAAAAGGCTCCAAATGTTGGATTAAATGTAAGCTCTGGTATCTCTTGTAAGGTTTCAGAAATGAATCTACTACGTCTTCCAATCTTCTCATTTAAGTCGGTTCTATATGCTTTGTATCGTTCATCTCCGATAATCTTAGGGATTGCGAGTTGAGGTAATGTAGTTGAACAAACTTCAATCATTTTTGCATCATCTAAGGTTTTACAAAGGCGATTAAACTCTTCGTCATTACCTCTATTATAACATTCAATCCAACCACAACGAGCTCCTGGCCATGGCAATTCTTTTGAAATTCCCTTCATGGCTATTCCAGGAACATCATCAATCACTTCAGCTAGAGCATATGCTCTAGCTCCGTTATATGTGATCTGATTATAAATTTCATCTGAAATAAGAAACAGATTGTATTCTTTTGCTAACTCAACAATTTCATCTAGAATTTCTTTTGGATAAACCATTCCAGTAGGATTGTCTGGATTGATAAGTAATACCGCTACAATGTTAGGATTGTATTTTACTTTATTCCTTAAATCCTCCATGTCAGGATACCAATGATTTTCAGGATCTAATCGGTAGGTTAAAGGATGATGATTTGCATGAGCAGCTTCTGCAGATGAATGAGTTGAATATGCAGGAGATGGACCTATTACACGAGTTGTTGGTGCTAAATAGTGATATAAAGTCGCTATTGCATCGCCCAATCCATTAAAAAATAAGATATCCTCTGCACTAACCTTAACTCCACCTAATATGTTTGTTCTAGTAGCTAGAAATTCTCGGGTTTCTATCTCTCCTTTAGAATCACAATATCCATATGTGCGATCATCACGCGAAAGCTCAATAACAATATCTTTCATCCAATCAGGAATTTTAGCGTTCTTCTGAATTGGATCACCAATATTTTCCCAAGATATATCTAAACCTTCATTTTGTAGAACTTTTGCCTTTTTTACAATCTCACGAATTTCATAGCTAAGCTCTTTTGCGCCTTCACTGAGGAGTTTCTGTCTCATAATTTATTGAGAGAAATCAAATGACTTCTTTTTTTATTGGTATTCATCATGTGTAGAAATAAACGCATTTAATGAATTACCTGCTTGATCTTGAACTTTCTTTTTTAAGATTGTTGACCAACCTAGTAAATACCCAGTAATCCCTAGTGCTTGACTCGACCATTTCCAAAAGTTAAAACGATCTATATGCTCAATAATCTTCCCATCCTTGAATTTGAATCGAGCTTCTATCTTATTGTGTACCTTTCTTTTAGTAGATGAAAATGTGTATTTAGCTTCCCATTTAGCAGTAACAGTGTCTTCATACTCTATAATATCGTAAAACTCTATTTCTAGATCTTTTCCTCTTAAACAAAGCATGTGCCACATAGCAGGAACTTCTTTACCATTAAGTTCGAAAGCTTCATCACGAAAAAAGACATCTTTATGATAACATAGTGCCATACCCGAATAGTCTCTTTTTGAAAATGAAGAGTACAAGTTTTCTATTAATTCTTTATTGGACATAATTAATAATATTTCGTTAATTTTATTTGTTTAGGCTTATAAGTTAATGAGCCTAATCATTTGAGTTCGTTAAGAGAAAATATTTCTGGGTTACCTATATGAAGGCCATCGACGATTATTTAGCTGCTGTACAAGATGTAAAAGCTGCTACACTTACTGAAAAAATTGTTTGGATTAGAAATAAGCCAAATAACTATATTTTCAAAACAATAAATCATGATCTAGAAGATCTAGTTCTTAGTCTTCAAAGAATTGATGTAGATGGAGGGTTTGAGTATAAGTTTGGTTTAGTGAAACAAGACTTCGATAATATTGAGATTTTACTAGCATTAGACACCTCTACAAATGATTTTGAACTTAAAGAGACCCTTACTGATTTATATAATTTTGTAGAATATCATGTAGATATTAAAAACCTGGACGGTCTAAGAGACTTTATAGACGCTGTTAATTCTGGAATAAATAATGATACTATTCTAGATTGATCTATTTGAGTTCAATTTTGAACTAATCACTCCCACTAAAATAACTACGATACTGCCAACTAGAGTATAAAGTGGCCATGCAATTACAAGCCCTTCTCCCGGTAAAACATTTTGAATTGGACCTTTTACTAAGAATAGTAGAACTATTAAACCACTAAAAAAGCCAAGAAGAGCATCGTTCTTTTTTACTTTTTCAAAAAAGATTCCTAATAAAAAAGCTCCAAGTAGCCCACCATATGTGTAAGAGGCTATACCTAAACCAAGTTCAACAACAGTTGGTCTCTCCCCTCCTTGTAACTGTAGAACTGCAAATAAAAAAGCAGAACCTGTTAGAATTACTCCCCAAATTAATGTTATAATTTTTGATGCTTTTAGGTCATCTAATTCACTATTATTTTTTCCAAAATAAGGCTTATACAAGTCATAGGTGGTTGCCGAAGCAAGAGAATTAAGAGAAGAACTTAGACTACTCATTGCAGCAGCAAAAAGAGAGGCGACAATTAATCCTGATAAACCTGCTGGTAATTGTTCCACAATAAATTTTGCGAAAATTTCATCCGTTGTAGCTAAGCCCAAGCTATCAGCACTAACACCTTCATAAAAGGTAAATAACATCAAGCCAACAATCAGAAACAGTCCAAATTGAAATGCTACAACCACACCACTCCATGCTAGAGCTTTTTGACCGGATTTTAAGTCGCCAGTGGCAAGTAATCTTTGGACCAATAATTGATCGGTTCCATGAGATGCGAGTGAAAATACAGCTCCACCAATTAATGCTGTAAAAAAAGTATAGGGTTGGGCAATAAAGTCTTTAAAATTTAGATCAAACCCTGATCGAAATATCTGAAATTTATTATCTGGCTCAACAAAAGCTATAACTCCACTCCACCCGTCAGGTATCTTGTTTAAAAGAATAAACATAGCCAAAAGTGCTCCACCTAAATATACTCCAAGTTGTACTACATCCATCCAAACAACAGCTTTAATTCCTCCAAAAAATGTATACATAAGTGTAATAGCTGAAATCACAGAAATCGAAAATAAATAAAGCTCTAAATCTTCCCAGCCTGTAAAAGCGCCACCTAGGCGAAGAATAATTGCTAACGGTATTGCTGTTGCAAATAAACGAACACCATCAGCTAGTAATCTAGTGACCATAAATGTGGTACTTGTCGCATTTCTCATGGATGCTCCAAACCGCTTCTCTAAAAATTGATAGGCTGTAAATATTTCGCCATCATAGTATTTGGGTAGAAAGTACATTGCTACAAATATTCGACCAACTATGTACCCTAAAGTAATTTGAAGAAAAGTGAGATTACCTCCATAAGCTACCGCAGGAATACTTATAAAAGTGAGCGTACTTGTTTCTGTTGCAACAACCGAAAATAATACAGCCCACCAAGGGATCCCTTCTCCACCGAGGAAATAATCTTTAGTAGAAGTTTGTTTTCCTGATACTTTTAGACCAAATATTGCTACACCAATTAAATAGACAGCAAGAATAGTATAATCGATGATCCCAAAGCCCATAATGGAATTAACTTGTTAAAAATGATATAAATTTCTGAACTGCTTTGCCTCGATGACTTATCACATTCTTTATTGAAGAATCTAATTCTGCAAAGGTTTTATCATAACCAGTAGGCAAAAATACAGGATCGTAGCCAAAACCTTTATCCCCTCTTTGATCTTCTGTAATCTCACCTTCACAAATACCCTCATAAGTATATTCATTTTCATCGGTTACAAGTGCAACTACCGTTCGAAATTGGGCACCTCTATTTTTTTCCCCACTCATCTCATTTAGAAGCTTATGTACGTTATCCTGATAGCTAACATCATCACCGGCGTACCGTGCGGAATATACTCCAGGTGCACCATTTAAAGCGTCCACTTCAAGTCCAGTATCATCAGAAAGTGCCGCTAATCCTGTCTTTTTATGTACATATCTCGCTTTCTTTAGTGCATTCTCTTCAAGTGTAGGTAAATCTTCTTCTACTTCTTCTAATTCAGGAAAATCAAGTGTAGAAAAGACTTCGATTCCTAAGTCTGATACTAAAGCCTTCATTTCTTCGATTTTATTTTTATTTCTTGAGGCGAGTACTAGTTTATTCATCAGATATGCGTGGAAATAGTTTATAAAATAGATTTATTCCACTGCCTACAGTAAGCAAAGCATTTAGTGCTATAAAAACTTGATCGTTTTCAAGAATGGAATAAATAGTTAGTAGTAGACTTGAAATTGCATACATCAATATAAAAGCAAGGTTCATATCTGTTCTACCTGCTTTTATTGTATCAATGGTTTGAGGAATCCAAGCCATTATTAGAACAGAAAAGCCTGTCCAACCTAGAATTTCAATGTAACCCATTACTTAAGTTGGTTTAAAATTTCTTGTACTTCATGCCATTTTAACCTTGGCCCATATTGCGAAACAACTTTAGAGGAAGCAAGGCTAGCAAGTTTACCAGAACCAGCATAACCTAATCCGTGGGTTAGTCCATATAAAAAAGCACCTGCAAACATATCTCCTGCTCCATTTGTATCTACTGCTTTTGTTTCATAGGGTTCAATATCAATGAAAGTATCTCCATCAAAAATCATAGCTCCATTCGATCCTTGTGTTATCACAAATCGTTTTGCATCCTTTTTTAATGCTTCTCTGGCTTCCAATAGATCAGATTTACCAGTAAACGCTATAGCCTCTTCTTCATTACAAAAAAGAAGATCAACTGAAGCCCCTATTACATCTTGGAATTGAGTTTTAAAATATTCTACAATGGAAGGATCAGATAAAGTGATAGATGTTTTCACGCCATTTTCTTCTGCTATTTTTTTTGTGAGCTTCATTGCTTCTAAAGCAGTTGGAGAAGCAACTAAATAACCTTCTAAATACACATATTCTGAGTCTTTAATAGCAGTTTCATCCACTTCATCCACTGAAAGATCGGTAGTGATTCCTAAAAAAGTATTCATAGTACGATCTGCATCATCTGTAATCATAACGAGGCATTTTCCCGTATTCCCTTGCTCTCTTTCTACTCCATCTAAATTTGTTTTAACACCGGCTTCATCCATGTCGTGGAGATAAAAATCACCAAATTCATCTGAAGCTACTTTACAAGAGTAAAATGCTTTTCCGCCAAACTGACTTACAGAAATCACAGTATTTGCTGCAGAACCGCCCGACTTACGAACAGCATCATCATGATTAATGGCATTTATTAATTGCGTCTGCTTAGCTTCATCAACTAAGGTCATTAGTCCTTTTTCTATTTCATGCTCATTGATGAATTTTTCCGAAATTTTAAATTCCAGATCAACTAAGGCATTCCCAATACCATACACATTATATTTTTTCATTTAATACAGACTTCCAACAGGTTTTCAAGAATTTATTTAAGATGACAAAGTACGGACACTCCACCTTCTTTAAAAACTAAAGGGTGTTCTTTTAGATGTTTCAAAGTTAGTTATATTATAAACTATGTCGGTATTTCAAGATTTTTTAAAACAACGGTTGGCTCAATCATTACCAGGAGCACACGCTCAAAATATAATGCGACCTCGTCCTAGTTCAGAAATTGGAAAAGAATTTAAACCCCACCTGCCCAAAAACGATGATTTTCGAAACAGTAGTGTTTTAGCTCCAATTATAACTTGGAAAGATGAACTAGAAATAATTCTAACACTCCGAACTTCAGGTATTAAACATGGGGGGCAACTAAGTTTTCCAGGTGGAGGAAGAGAAGGTGATGAAACGATTGAAGAAACAGCTTTAAGAGAATCACGAGAAGAAATTGGATTAAAAGAATCGAATGTATTTGTTGTTGGTTCATTATCACCACTTTATGTTAATCATTCGAATAATATGGTAACACCAGTTGTAGGCTTTATACAGGAAAAGCAAGAATTTAGTCCTAATCCTAACGAAGTGGCAGAAATATTTACTGTTAAATTTTCAGAACTTTTAGAATCAGAAAATCATATTAGAGAAGAGTGGGATTTGAGAAATACTACGTATAACGTTCCTTTTTTTGATATCCATCATGTTCCATTATGGGGAGCTACAGCCATGATGATGAGTGAATTAATGGAATTATATAAAGAGTTTAAAGGTGTTTGACGGCTTCTTTCCCTAATTTCATACCAAGAGCAACACCCATTCCACTTAAGCCTGCTACTAGTAAACAGTTATCTGATAGTTTCTCTACCATAGGTGATTTTGATTCTGTAAAGCCCATAATACCTGACCATTCCTGTTCTATTTTCCAGTTTTTCGGAAGGTTGAGTTTTTCGTTAGCGAACTCAATTAAATAATTTTTAATTGAATCATTTATTCCGAAATCAGTTGTTATTTCAGATTCAATATCAACATTTCTACCACCACCAAGTAAAATTCGATTATCTCCTATATTTCGAAAATATACATAACCTTTGTCATAATGGAAGGTTCCTTTCCAAGCTAGATTATCTATTTCTTTGGTTACAAAAATATACCCTCGACCTGGTTTAATTGTTCTTTTTGGCAGAAGTTTTGAAGTAAATGCATTAGTTGCGAGAACAATTCGATTCGCTTTAATACTAATACCTTCATCTGTTCTAACTTCCATATCTTGAGTATTAACTTCATTAATAGAAGTTTGAAGCCTAAATTCGACGCCTAAACTAATATTTAATTCATAGAGGCTTTTTATCATCTTACCTGGGTGTAACATCCCTTCCATTCTGTTGAAAATGGCCGGACTTCCTAAATATGTTTTTACTTCATACCAGTTTTCTTCCCCCGTTATTTCTTCCATCCACTGATTAAATCTATCCACCTCTTCTCGAGATTTAGAAAACTCATTTGAATCTTTGAATATCTCCCACCCACCTGTTTGTTCGAAATCAATTGCTTTATCACCAAGAGTTTCTCTAAGTAAATTTAGTCCTTCATATCTATTTGATATCCGATTCTTTAAAAGTCCTTCACTATCAATTTCTAAATCAGCAAGATGTTCACCTATGGTGCCAATACAAGCAAATCCTGCATTTCTAGTACTTGCACCAATTGGAAAGAATCCTCTATCAATAACTAATATTTTAGCCTTTGGATATTCTTTTTTAAAAAAATAAGCAGTTGATTGTCCAGTTAAACCAGCACCTACAACAATTAGGTCATAGATAGTTTCGTGTAGTACATTTTCCCAATACGATTGCGAAGGCATATTAAACCATTAATCGTTTAGAACTAAAGAAACCATTAATGGAGCTGCTGTTTGGAAAAATCGATCATCTACATTGTATTTTGGATGATGCCAAACATGTGTAGATTCAGTTTCGATACTTCCACTTCCTACAAAGAAAAAAGCTCCCGGAAAATGCTCCTGATAAAATGAAAAATCTTCGCCCGCCATTACAGGTCTTTCCATTACAATTGCTGATTCTTCTCCAAACAATTCTTTCATGGTTGAAAATACATTCTCAGTTTCTTTAGGAGTATTTGTAACTGCTGGATATCCTTTATTAAAATGAAATGAATACGTTCCGCCTGACCCTTCTGTAATTCCTTTTAAGAGAGTTTCTAATCTATCTTCAATTAGGTTTGCAGTATCCCTATTTAACGTTCTAACGGTTCCCCAAAGCTTTACCTTATCTGGTATGACATTATGAGCAGTACCTCCTTCAATACGCCCAACAGTAACTACAGCTGGTTCTGTAGGATCAACACTCCTGCTTACTATGGTTTGGGCTGCATTGATAAATTGTGCAGCTAAAACTACCGGATCTATTGCTTCATGAGCTCTTGCGGCATGTCCACCTTTTCCGATAATCTCGATTTCAAACTCATCCGGGCTCCCCATTAAAGGGCCTTCTTTTGTAGCTATTGTCCCTGGCTGGTGAGTTGGTGAAGTATGGAGACCATAAATTGCATCTACTTTTTTGGATTGTAGAAAGCCAGTATCACAAAGAAGCTTTCCACCACCAGGCAGTTTTTCTTCACCAGGCTGAAACACTAATAAAACAGTTCCTTCAATTTCATCTCTTAGATCAACTAACATTTTTGCTACACCTAGCAAATTCGAAGTATGTGCATCATGACCACAACAGTGAGCGGCTCCAGGATTTTGTGAGAAAAAATCTTTTTTAAAATCTCCCTCCTCTTGCATAGCTAATGCATCAATATCTGCTCGAAGAGCGATTACTCGATCCGACTTTTTCCCACCCTCAAGAATACCTACGCAGCCTGTTTCAAGTGGACTTTCATATGGAATTCCTAACTCATCAAGTTTAGATTTTATAAATTTCGTGGTTTCATACTCTTTGTAACTTACCTCAGGAAATTTATGTAGATATCTACGGTTAGCTACCATTTCAGGTTGATATTTTTCAGCCAATTCTAAAATTTTTGAACGCAAAGACATTGTTTTCTAATTTAAATCATCCGTTGCAAGATAATACGGCTTAATTTTCTATAGTGTAACTTAGCAATCAGAAATACGTAATTTGTTATTGTCGTCTGCAAATTCTAGAAATTACATATGAAAAGACTATCCTGGGAAATAATTTTATCTGGTTTATTTTTTGTTGCTATTGCACTCTATTTACTTGGAAAACCGTCTGGAGAGTATCATGAAGGACCAATAGCTAGCAATGAACCAAATGCTCCTAAACCACCATCAACTCCTTCTTCAGTACATGTTATTGATATTGAAAGTCTGAAGGAATTAGCAGTTCTTAAAGAATTAGAATCTAATGAGGATGGTGATCAAGCTGAAAGCCTTAGGAAACTTAAGTCATTAGCACATCTTATCCCATCTGAAGCTCGTGATGAATTTCTTACAGAGATTGATAATGTTCTTAAGGAACTTTCAAATGGTGATATAAAAATCAATTTTGATAGTGATGACCAACTTATCATAGTAAATCGTGATTATGATAACCTAAAATTAGATGCTTGGGGAGAAACTTCGCCAGGTGTGTATACTTTCATGAGTGAATTTGACGCATCAGATATTACAGAAGCATCCATCACACTTCCAGGTGGATCAATAACAATAGTAGGTACCAACGAAAATAATGCCAGATTTACGGTTCAAGCATCTGGGCAAATATCCTCTAAGGAAGATTTAACTTCTAAAGTTAGAACCATTTCTAACATAGGAAAGGATAGAGCCATTTTTTCACTTGAAACAGATGAATACTCCTCCGACAATTTAAACATCCAACTTCAAGCTACACTTTATATTCCAGAGAATATGGAACTAAGCACATCTACAAAATCTGGACATATTGAGGTTACTAATATTATTGGAGATCAAGTTTATGAGACTGGTGGTGGTCATATAAAACTGAATCGAGTTAAAGGTGATATTATTGCGATTTCTGGAGGAGGGCATGTTTCAGCCGTTGAAGTTTCTGGTGATATAACTATGAAATCGGTTGGTGGGCATCTTACTCTAAAAAAATGTGACGGAGATGCAACCTTGGATACTAAAGGTGGAAATATTGAAATCAAAGATGTAAAAGGTGAAATAATCTCTTCAACTCAAGGTGGAAATATTTTAATAGCCCTAAGTGAGTTAATGGATGATATTACAGCTGAAACCTCTGCTGGTAATATTCAAATATTTATTCCATCAAACTCTAGTGCTGAAATCGAAATTGAAGCAAGTAATTCGGTTGAATTAAATGGCTTTTCATTTTCTACTTTTGATGGGAATAAATCAAAAAACAAAGCTACTGGGAAGCTAAATAATGGTGGCCCTGATGTTATCGCATTTACTAAGTATGGGAAAGTGATCATAACTGGAAATGAGTAATACTGCAGAACATCATTTTTCAAAAGATGGCTCTTCTACTCTTTATTCCAATAAATTTGGTCAGTTTTACCACAACCCTAATGGAGCGATTTCTGAAAGTAAGCATGTATTTTTTGACGCTTCGGGATTAACGCAAGCACTAGATAAAACGACAGACCATTTATCGATATTTGAAATTGGATTTGGTACTGGACTTAATTTTCTACTTCTTCTTGATCAATACATTTCAAAAAATCTAAGTTTTCCTATTCACTTTTATTCGGTGGAAGCATTTCCAGTTAATGAAGAAACTGCTTCTAAATTTAACTTCAGCAATTTTTTAGAACATGAAGAACTGAATGAAATTCTTCCAAATATATTTCGACAGATTCAGCCTGGGAAAAATACTTTTCACCCTCTTACCAATAGTAATGTTCAATTACATCTTTATTACAGCCTTTTTGAGGAGATTGATTCCACTGATCACAAAATAAATTTTATACTTCACGATGCATTCTCACCAGATGTAAATCAAGAGCTTTGGAGTGTAAATACTTTCAAAAAACTTGCTTCCTTTTGTACAAATGATGCCGTTTTGTCTACCTACTGTGCCGCTTCAAAAGCACGAGCAGCAATGGCAAAAGCTGGTTGGTTAATTGGAAGGGCGCCCGGCGCTTTAGGAAAAAGAGAAATGACTATTGCCTCTCTAAGTGAAGAAAAAATTGTGCATTTAAAAAGAGTACATGAACAACGATTAATAGAGCGACTAGATTCTGGTGAGTTCGAGAAAGTTGACGATTGACTATAATAATTAATAGTCATTCGCCATAATTCTAATCTATTAGAGAGATATAAAGCGGATATTTTGAATCCCTTTCAGCCCTGTAATTTCAGAGCGTTCTGAATCATCAAGTTGTTTGTCAACAGAAACAGCTGTTATTGCATTTGAACCTTTCTCGGAACGGCCCAAACTTAATGCTGCAATATTGATATCATTTTCGGCAAGCGCACTACTTACAGATGCAAGCATACCTGGTTTATCTACGTTTCTGTATAAAATGATGTCTCCTTCTAAACGAAGTTCCAATCCATAATTATCAATTTCAACAATACGGTAGTCATTTTCTCCAAAAATTGCTGCAGAAATACTGGTATAATCTGCCCCTTTTGGTAACCTAATTGTAACTAAGTCACTGTAGGTTTTAGTTTTATTAGAAGTTACTTCTTTAATATTAAAGCCTCGCTTATCAGCATAAACTCTAGCATTAATTAAGTTAATTGGGTCATCAACATATTCTGAAAGCATTCCTTTAAGAATACCATCTGTTAAGACTTCTGCATATTTAGCTGAGTCGCCAGCATATTCGAATTCAAAGCTATTTGCATGATCTGGTGAAAGTTGAATAATCATTCTTCCAAGCTTTTCAGCTAGTTGCAAATAGGGCTGTACTTCTTTATTAGTTAGTAGTGAAATTGACTTTCCATTCAAGCTACCTTTATAATTTTTGTTCTCTAATGCATCGGCCATTTGAGCTGCTATCTGTTCAGCCACTTTTTCTTGTGCCTCTTCCGTTGAAGCTCCTAAGTGAGGAGTACAAATAATTTTTGGGTGAGCCAAAACTTTATAAAGGTCTTCTGAAGGTGGTTCTGAGCTGTACACATCAAGTGCAACACCACCAACTACACCGTCATCGATCAGCTGTGGAAGATCCATTTCCTCGTAAATACCACCACGAGCACAGTTAACTAGCCTAATTCCTTTTTTTAATTTATCAGCATTCTTAAGAGAAACCATTCCTTTCGTCTTCTCTGTCAATGGAGTATGAACAGTTAAATAATCTGAACTACCTAGTAATTCATCTAACTCTACTAGTTTTACACCAAGAGATTGTGCATGTTCTTCAGTTGAAAATGGATCGAAAGCTTGTACTTCCATACCAAAAGCAATCATTCGCTTTGCAACCTCAGAACCAATTTTACCAAGGCCTACAATACCTAGAGATTTACCATGTACTTCCGTTCCCATGTATGCTTTACGATCCCATCCACCATCTTTAACAGTTGCAACTGATGTTGGGATATTTCTAGATAAAGCAATAAGCATTCCACAAGTATGCTCTGCAGTAGATATAGTATTACCATCAGGTGTATTCATTACTAATACCCCTTTTGCTGTAGACGATGGGATGTCAATATTATCAACTCCAACACCTGCACGACCAATAACTTTCATATTGATTGCCTTTTCAAGTAGGTCTGGAGTTACAGTTGTTGCACTACGAACAACCATTCCATCATATTCTGCAATTCTAGAGAATAATTCTTCTTGAGTGAGTTTTCCAGGTTGGTCTGCTTGAATTCCACGTTCTTTAAAGATGTCTCCACAAATTGGATCAACACCATCTAATAATAAAACTTTAAATGACATAATAAGTGAGTGATTAAGTGAGTGAGTTTTAGCAGTTAATCTTCTACAAATTCTTTTAAGAGATCCTGAATTTCTTTAATCCCTTGTTTGCTTTCTGATGAATACGCCAAAATTGGAACAACAATATTCATCTCTGCTAATATTTTCTTTATATCTGCTTTTGCAGATGCAACCTTATTCTTAGAAATTTTATCTGCTTTCGAAAGCAATACACAAAATGGCATTTGATTCGAAGCCATCCAAAAGATGAAATCTTCATCTAATGTTGTTGGTTTATGCCGAACATCAACTAAATGAACAATTAATTTTAATGCTTTTCTATTCAGAAGGTATTCTCTGATATTTCTTCCCCATCTATTCCTTTCTTTGATCGGAACTTTGGCATATCCATAACCAGGTAGATCCACAAAAAAGCAAGCATCCCCAATTTGATAATAATTCATCTGCTGGGTTTTTCCAGGCACATTAGATGTTCTTGCGAGCTTTTTACGGTTAAGCAACCCATTAATTAGTGAGGACTTCCCCACATTTGATCTGCCCGCAAAACAAATTTCCGGAAGTGATTCTGGTGGACAATCTTCTAATCTTGGTGCACTGGTAATAAAAGTGGCAGGGTTATTATACATTAAACTAATTCGTTTTCTTCTTTTTCAACACCAAAATTAACTGGAACTGGATACTTTCCAGTAAAGCAGGCAGTACAATAATCATGCTTTGATGTATTTGCTTCTTTCACAGCATTTACTAATCCATCTGAAGACAAGTATCTTAAGCTATCTACCCCAATTTCTTTTGCCATTCTATCAATATCACGATCAAATTTATTAGCAATTAATTCCTCCGGAGTTGGGAAATCCATACCATAATAACATGGACTTATTATCGGAGGAGAACTAACTATAAAGTGAATCTCTGTTGGATTACATGCTCGAATCATATCAACCAAAAGCTTAGACGTAGTCCCTCTTACAATGGAATCATCTACTATAATTACACTTCTTCCTTCAATTACACCACGAACTGGATTGAACTTAGTACGAACTTTTTGTTCTCTAGATTTTTGTCCAGGAGAAATAAACGTCCTTCCAACATAGTGGTTTCTTATTAGACCAATATCGTACTTACAATCGTGCCCTAGTTTTTGATTTTCACTAGCGTATCCTAATGCGGCTGTATTACTAGAATCGGGTACCGATATGATTACTGGTTTTCTGTCGCCTTGATTTTGGATAACAACCTCATTAACTGGATGTTCTTTTGCGAGAGCTTTACCAAGATTACGACGTATTTTATCAACCATTTCTCCAAAAATCATACTATCAGGTCTGGAAAAATAAACATATTCAAAAATGCACTGACTAGTACTTGTTCCAATTTCTGGCTCAATGAAATAAGACTTAGGCTCACCAGCTTCAGTGGCCTCTTTATCAATTACAATCACTTCACCAGGTTCTACATCTCGTATATATTCTGCGTTATTTATATCGAATGCGCAGGTTTCACTTGCCACACAAAATTTCCCATCAATCTTACCTAGTGCAAGTGGCCTGAAGCCATTTGGATCTCTAACAGCGATTAATTTATCATCTGTAAGCATGACCAAACAGTACGCCCCTTCAATTTGCTTGAGAGCGTCCATAATCTGGTCTATTTGATCTTCGAACTCGCTTTGGGCAATTAGGTGCAGGATTAATTCTGTATCAGATGTACTTTGAAAGATTACACCTTCGTCTCTAAATCGCTCACGGATTTGTTTAGCATTTGACAAGTTTCCATTATGCCCAATCGCAATATTTCCACTTCTATAATGCACTCTAAAAGGCTGGATATTAGCAGGGTTTTTAGAAGACCCAGAAGTGGAATATCTATTATGACCAATAGCAGATCGTCCTTTTAATATCTTATTTATGATTTTGGGTTTATCAAATACACTTAATACCAATCCAAAATCCTTGTACATCGGCATTACAGGGCGTTTTTTCGCCTCATCAAAATGTGAGGTAACAATACCTGCAGATTCCTGCCCCCTATGTTGAAGGGAATGTAACCCATAGTAGGTTAATAGTGCCGCGTCTTCATGATCAAAAACGCCAAAAATGCCACAATACTCGCGTGGTTTATCGCTCATTAAGTCTGCTCCAAAAGTGAGGTTTTGTAGAGAGCAACTAAGATAAGAAATGAAAAGCGTAAGTGTGAATTAGAACTTCGTAAATTCTAATTTTTAAAAAGAGTGGTCCTATTTATTTAAATAAGACCACTCTGGTATATTTTAAGCTAAACTAGCTTCTAGTACAATATTCGCAGTAAGAGCTCTTGAAACTGGACAAGCTGCTTTTGTAGCCTCTGCAATTTTTTGGAAGTCTGCATTACTTAATCCTGGGACATCCGCTACTGCTATCAACCTAACCGTTGAAATTGTTGGAGAGCCATCAATCATTTCTAAAGTAACAGTCGCTTTTGTGCTTACACTTTTTGAAGTGTGACCTGCTTTGTGAAGTTCATTCGAAAGCGCCATAGAATAGCAACCTGCATGTGCAGCTCCGATTAGTTCTTCTGGGTTACTCTTTCCTTCGTCTTCGAAACGAGAAGCAAAAGTATACGCGGCTCCATCGAGCACTCCACTTTCCGAACTCATTGTTCCTGATCCACCTTTTAAATCTCCACTCCAAAGTGCTGATGCTTTTTTATCTGGCATAATTAGTTTCTTTATTTGTTGTTGGTTATTTGATTAAGTAACAGGCTTGAAACATAATGCATTCCGATATTCTCTTAAAAGCCAGTTCATGACAAGCCTTTATGGATCTACTTAATCAATGTCATTTTACTCAGTATAACATTACCAGAAGCTTCTAATCTATATAAATAAACCCCACTAGCAAGGTTTCCTCCATTAAATAAAACTCGATGAGTACCTTTTGTAAGTTCTTCATCTACTAGATTTGCAACTTCGCGCCCTAACAAATCATAAACTATTAATGAAACGAAAGAATTTTTCGGTATAGTAAAGTTTATATAAGTTGAAGGATTAAATGGGTTAGGATTGGCATTCAATTCCAAATTCTGAACTTTTTTATCTAAAATAGAAACTGAATCTGATTCCGAGTTATTGGATATATTTTCAACATAGTTATGTCCGAGACTTGCTATTACACCATCATTAAAATTATACATTTCAAGTTTAACTAAAGAATTCAGATCATCTTTTATTAATGAATTTGGAACTGAAACATGAAATATTTTTGCTTCGGAATAATCATTAAGCTCTCTCAGTTCATCTCTTCGATCTTGACTATTATCCATTAAATTTTGATTTGCAATTAATATATCTGGAATAATTCCATCTTTGAATAAATCAGCTATTCGGTTTCCCTTTATCATTAAATCGTAATGCAAGTTTTCAGTGCTAATTTTTTCTAAGTCTGCAATAGCAAGATTCTTAAGCGCCCTACTTAATGATAAATCAACCGTATCTTGAGCTACACCTTTTAAGTTCAAACTAGATGATATAAAATCATTTTTTCTAACTTGAAGGTTACTGATAATAAATTCAATATATGATCCAGAGGTATCTGAAAATGAGATTGATCTTTCGTATTTGTAACTATTCTCAATACTAGAAGATTTCGAATAAGTCTGTGAACTCAAATTTACATCATAATACGGACCATTTTCTTCGGTGTACAAGAACTTAGCCTCTGTTCCACCAACTGAAATTGATGGGAACTTACCATTAGTTGTTATAGTGACCGGATATGACCAAGAAGAACCATTAAACTCTTGATGTGCTATTCCATTATTAAACTGCAATTCATATATCAAATGCGCACTATTCCCACTAACTCCCGTAATAGAAGGTTTTGTTTGAGCTTGATAATATGTTGTGTAGTAAACATTAGGCCAATTTTGAGCATTTGAGGTAAATCTATGAACTATTTTATTATCATAAAAACTATTTCCACTTCCTGTCGTTCTTGTCCATGCTACATGTATTGCTGATGTACTTGATGGATTACTACCTATGCTAGGGGAATGATGTGATGCAGTACCCGGCACTATAGAAGACAAGTTCTTTTCAGTATACCAGTCATATGGACCGTTATAAAAGTTGTAATATATATTATTATTGGAATCATCATGATAAGCTATATTAAATATTCCATATCCATATCCACTTGCAGCTATAGCTGATAGATTTCTAGTATAAACTGATGTATATGGAACTACATCAGTAGTTGGCGAAATATTATCCCAAGGCTCAAAATTTCCAGAACTGTGATTATATATTTTAGCTCTTATATTTCCGCTGAAATAATAAGTAAGCATTACCTCATTATTATAATACGAATCGAAAGCGAGAATTTGAGGATTCATAGGGCCTGATAAAGCTATTGGGGATACCTTCTGCTCTGAACTCCAAGTAACCCCTCCATTTGTACTTTTTTTATGAAATACCGTGTAAAGATTATCCTCATAAAGAAATCTCTGCCATACTAAGTGCAAAACTCCGTTATTATCTTGTGCAATTACTGGGTTCTCATTTCTTCCAATATCATTTTGCTGTTCATCTGTTAAAATAACTGGTTGTGTAGGAGATCCCCAAGGTGGTCTTCTATAATAAAGTATTTCACTACCTGATTGATAAACAATATGATATGTTCCAGCAGCTTGATCATATACAATTCTTCTACCATTATTTGTACCAGAGGCGTCTGAACTTAATGACTCATAGTTATTCTTTTTTCCTTGAACAAGATTCCTTTGAACCTTATAGACCGCTCTCAAAGAATTCAGTAACCCGTACCCATACTCAATGTGAGTATTTTGACCATTCATACCTGACACTTTAGTAGTAGTATTTTGAAGTATTGATTGTATTTCATCTGGAGTCAAAGTAGGATCAACAGAAAGCATTAACCCAACCGTACCAGATACGTGTGGTACTGAAGCAGAGGTTCCAGGAAAGTTACTAGTATAATTTCCATTCAGAGTCGTTGTGTAAATATCCTCACCAGGAGCCATTATATCCAATTCATTTGAATATTGGCTAAATGAAGATCTATTGTCACCAAAAATAGTTGAACCAACTGCGATTGTTGAACTATATCTCGCTGGATATTTAATAGGACTACCACCGAAGTTTCCAGAACTAGCAATTGGTACAACACCATTATTGCGAGCAGCGATTAATTCATTTTTAACATCTGAATAGTCAATACCTCCACCAAAACTCATTGACAAAATATTCGCACCATTATTTGTTGCAAATTCAATTCCTTCTTTAGTCCAAGCCTCGCTAGTTATAAAAACACCAACTTGTAAATCATCTGGGTAAAGAATCTTTACCGACATTATCTTGCACATATTACAAGCCCCAACCACTCCTTTATTATTATTTCCCAACCCTGCCGCTATACCCGCACAACTAGTACCATGCGAACCATTGTCAAATGCTTCTGGGTCTGAATTGTCGTCATTTGTTGTGTTGATACCTATTGGGTCTCCATTTCCATCTTTTAAAATATTTTCTGCTAAATCTTCGTGATCCAAATCAACCCCATCATCCAATATCGCAATTACTACATCTTCAGAACCTTGTGTGATGTGCCATGCCGCACTAGCTCCAATCCGGTGCATTCCCCAAAGATCATAATAATAGGTGTCGTTAGTTACTAGAGAGGACTGCTTTACTTCAAAAAACCAGTTAACTTTTGCTCTTTTTACTATCGATTCTTGACTAACCACGTTGACAAGTCCAAAATTATCTAACTCGAACGGTGGTAAAATTTTATAGTAGTAAAATTTTTCTTCTAACCCTATGGCTCTATCCTTAACTCTTTTTAGATGGAAGTCCTTTTCAAAACTTTAAATTTGTTTATCCGAAACACCATCATTGAAATAAATTAGTACCTCGTTTAGAGTATAAGTAACTAGAGAGTCAGGGGTAAGAAAAACTTTGCTGATGTGTATGTTTTGATTTGATAACCCAATTTGAGTTACTTCCTCTTTATTTGCAATACTGAATAGATCCAGATTTCTTCCTGTTTTATTAACTCGATTAATAAGCTTGAGGTTATTGTCATATAATGAACTGCGAAGCGAATCCCCTTTATGCATGTAAGAAAATATATACTTATCGGTCTCGATTAATTCATCTTTTGCCGTTTGTTGAGAAAAACTAATTTGAAAACATAGTACCGAACCCAGTAGTGCAAGTAAAACACGCATATTTCTCCTTGAATATTATTAGTTGTTGAAGAAAAAGTAATAGTTTGGATTTGAAAATTTAATCCTAGGATGAAGTGTTAATTCATTTGCAATTTCAAGAGGGGAAGATGAAGATTCTTTAGTAATGGATACTGTATATGAACCACTCAAACTCGACTTCTGAAAATCATCTGAAAGGTTTTTTACCTTGATTAGACTATCAACAAATGCTTCATTCTCTCCAGCATTTAAATTTTCAAAATGAATAAATATTTCTTTTGATAATTGGATTCGATTTTCATTTCGAATTAGAACTGGAAATACAGAATCAACTAATCTAGAATTATTACCCAACTTATTATTATTTACGATCGGAAATGACGAATAATAACTCTCTGCAGGCATCTTCAAACATTTTACAAGTATATTATTTGGGTTTTCTAAGGACGTATACTCTCTGAGATCATATTCGTCTAATATTTTTCGTATCGAATCCTGAGAAATACCTTCTTTGAAATCTATAGAAATAAAGTTTCTATCTCTATCCCACAAGATTTTATTGGCATCAGAATCATATAAAAAATACCCTTTCTCAACGCCAAAGTCCTGCACTTCATTCTCAAAAATATTGCAACTTAGATGAAGACTAAATAATAGAATCACAATGTATTTAATCATTTGAACCCTCTCTACTTATTAATATAAAATAGTCAATAGCGAACAATTGCTGTACAATATTTCTTATGGGTAAAATCAATACTATAGCTTTACTCAACTATGCTTAAATGAATGTAACTGAATAGATTCTACACTAGCAAATTAAATATTTTAACAACTAAAATAACTTGAATTGAATTATTCTGATTGACCGAGATGAAACATAATGCATTCCGATATTAGAGAATAGTTAAGAGTTGAAATAAAAAAAGCTCCTTAGAAAAATCTAAGAGGCTTTTTGCCTGAGCGAGAAACCGGACTCGAACCAGCAACCCCAACCTTGGCGCTTCCGAGAATTCAGGAGGAGGCTTGGGAATTTCTCACTCATATTTATAAATAATAGGGTTAGAAACATATATACCAGGCTCATTTAAATCTAAAGAGAAGTCCCAATCATAATTAAAATTACCATAACCGTAAATTGTTAAGGTTTCTCCCTTTATTAATTTTCTCCCAAAATTCGAATCTTTATTCCAACTATATGAATGAACTAATTCAGTTCCTGGGGAAATAGAAATAACTCTGCCAACTAAATCTATTGTTCCTTTATACTCCTGCCAAAGTAGAGTCGAATCTTGATCTAAAACAACGAAGTTATAGGGCTGACCAATAGAATAACCTCCAAACAATAGGTTTTGCACTGTATCTGCTTTATTTTCTAAATAAAGCTCTAGGTTAATCGAATTATCCAATTCAATTATTGATATAGATAGCTCAAATGGTTCTTGAACATTTTCATAAAAATTCCAGAATACTATCTTAGAGTCTTCATTTTCAGAGCCAGCTACACAGCTTGTAAATAAAACAATTAGCGCATAGTATTTCATTTTTTAAAACCCACAAGGATTCGAAGGGCTACAACCTTCGAAATTTACAGAAACTGAATGAATATCATCATCTGAATCATAAGCATCAGAAACGATTAGTTTTAGTATGAAATTTATTTCGTTACTTACATTTACTGTTTGGCTTGAATTAGAACCCAAATTTGAATACGACGAACTTCCACTCCATTTAATTTGCCACTGATAACTCACTGCTGCATTTTGATTGTTTACTGAGGCATTCCAGATGTAATTACCTGGTGAGTCAATTAAAGAACTGCCATTAATTGATACACTAATGGGTAAATCACTAGCTTCCAATACTCCTAAATCACTTTCAATCCCAAAAATTGGCGAAAATGCCGCTTTTTGTTCACTAGATCGAACTCCATAAAGAATTCCTACTAGCTGGGCATCTCCTGAAGGTGTAGTGTGTTCATAAAATACTGGTGACCCACTATCCCCAAATGAAGCCTTCATTCCAGAAACATAGTAGGAACACTTTAAATCTTTATTTGATCCAAAAAAAATGTAATCGGTTACACATGTATTACTAACATATCCATGAGTCCATCCAGTAGCTACTCCTACTTTGTTAAGCGGCATATTTATTAGAATAGTTTTATCCTGATCAATTATTCTAAACTCAGAATTATTTGTAAGTAGTGTAGAGGAACCATCTGTCCAGTTATTACCTCTTGAAGTTGTTTTAGCAATTTTTGCCATTCCAATATCTGATGAGTTTATATTGAGGAATTGTATTACTGCGGCATCACTTTTCCTACATTTATGATTATTTGGACAGTTTGAAACAGTACCATAAGGATCTAGCACTTCTAGCCCTTGATTTGTTGGAGAATCAAATTGATGGGGAAGATGAAAACTTAAGTTAGCATCTTCCTCCCAAAGTTGGGAAACAGGGCTGGCGTTTTCCGTACAATGTGAATTCGTTATAAAGACATTTTGACCATTCCATTTGGCGTTAAATCCAAAAGTACAATTTCTAACATAAGTTGAACCAGAGTACACTCGCTTATTCTGCATAAGCATTCCACCAATAGTCGGTCTGATTAAATCTGATAATTGAGTAGATGATACTTCATTGTTATTATTGGTTCGAAGTTTTTCTACATAATTCACTTTAAGTATTTCATCAAAATAAGCTGGCAATGTTATTTCTGTTTCAATAATTTCAACAGCTTCTAAAGGTATATCAAATTCTCTCAAGAATTTCTGTATTCGATCATCTTCTTTATTCAAAACACCTAATTCAATTCTATTTTGTCTTCGGATAAATCCATATATATAACATCAAGCTCTTCAATTCCATTGTCAATCTTATCTCTATATTCTACTAATTCTGAGTATGTATAATCTGCCACTTCAATAGTAATATCTATACTATGTGCTTGAAATCTATCTTTCACTTTATTTCTGATAATCTCTTTATTAAGCGTACTTAAATTACTTGATTTTATAGATATTATAATATTACCCTCTCTATCCAAATAAACTCCACCAAAGTTCTCAATTTCCTCTGAAAGCTCAATTAAATAACCTTCAGCTTTTTTGATATTAGCATCTTCACTAAGCTTTTGAGAGATTTTACTTTTAACGTCTTTACTTTCTGCACCAGAATTATCATCAACATTTGATACGTTATTTTTACAGCTTGAAAATAATGCAAATACGAATATGTAGTATATAATATGTTTCATTTTTACTATGTAAGTTAAAGTAATAACGTTTCTGTATATAAAATTAGAGTAATTTCTTGCTCGTATGTTACTGTTCATCCAAAAAACGCTTAAAATTAAATTGACCTTGGTAAATTTTATTGACTATCGAAGAGGGAGTAGGGATAGCTAAAGATTTAGTTTCCCAAGGAATTCCATTCTTTGTTGATTTTGTCCATCCGTCATTATGTCTTTTTAAACGTAATTCAACTCCTACTGAAGTTGATCCTGTGTAATATTTGTCTTTTGATGAGCTGTATATAATGTAGGTTTTAAACATTGCTCAATATAAAAAAGGCAGCTAAGTAAAACTTAACTGCCTTTTCAGAGCGAGAAACCGGACTTCCCGAGTACTCGGGAGCGACCCCAACCTTGGTCCCGACTTCTCGGGATGCTCTACCTTAGCATCTCGTTTTCTTGTGATATAATTAGCTTTTCAATAAAGCCTTTATTCTTCTGTTTTTTAATGAACCTTTCAAAGTTCAAGGCTTCTATATTAGAATCAAAACTCTTTACATATTTCACTTTCCAAGGGATTCCTGATTTCGTTGATCTTGTCCAACCTTCATTATGCCTTGTTAATCGAAGCTCAACTCCTACTGAAGTTGATCCTGTGTAATATCTGTCTTTTGATGAGCTGTATATAATGTAGGTTTTAAACATTGCTCAATATAAAAAAGGCAGCTAAGTAAAACTTAACTGCCTTTAAGAGCGAGAAACCGGACTTCCCGAGTACTCGGGAGCGACCCCAACCTTGGTCCCGACTTCTCGGGATGCTCTACCGACTGTGTCCAGTCTCCATAAAAAAAGCCTCTTAGAAAAAATCTAAGAGGCTTTAACCTGAGCGAGAAACCGGACTCGAACCGGCGACCCCAACCTTGGCAAGGTTGTGCTCTACCAACTGAGCTATTCTCGCTAATGGAATAGTTTTAGTAAATCCAGATGAGTGCCACCCCAACCTTGATCCGCCAATTGACGGATGCTCTACTCCCGACCTATCGGGAAGCTATTCTCGCTTTTCAATAAATGCTTCGCTTACGAAGCGGCTTCAAATATAAGGCGTATTTGTCTTACAATTCAAACTTTTTTATAAAGAAATTTCTTTAATAGACCCTAACAGCTTTCCTAGAAACTTCTTTCCATAAACTTTTTCAACATGATTCATGTCGGCAATAACTACAAGGAGTTCTTTACTTCTAGAAAATGCCACATTTAATAATCTAGGAACACTCATTCCATTTTTAGTTTCATCAAAGGGGCGTACCGAATAATGCCGAAGTTGTCCATATTGTAGTTCACCACTCATGACGGTATCAAATATAATTACTTCTTTTTCTCTTCCTTGAAACGTGTGTATGGTTCCAACCTCTATCCCTCGGTATCCTTTTTCGCGTAAATGATTTCGGACTTGATACACACTGCTTCGGAATGGAACTATAATTCCAATTTCTTCTGGATGATGTTTCAACTTCAACTTACGTACACTTTCTTCAATTAGTTTATTATGTACCGCATTTATTGGTTTGAAGCCTCTTTCTGTTTTTTCTTGTTCAATGGATGGGCCATATTTTGAGGAATCAACTAAAGCCACTGAACTTGAAGATTGAGCAGTCTCTTTTTCAGCTTTTCCAGACTTCAATCTGCCATCATAAAAAACTGAACTTATTACTCCTGCTAAATCAGTTTTAAGTCGATATTGTGTATCAAAAAAGCACGTAAACTCAGGATGATCATCATGCCATTGGAATAACTTCTCAGTTGTATCTGCGCCGGATACATAGGTAAATACATCTTGCTCTAAAAACTGCTGAGCTTCAACATCTTTTGTGATTGAAATAGGTGGAAGTTGCATTGGGTCACCAGCAACTACCAGATGCTCTTTACTTTTAGCAGACATTAGCATCAAATAAGGTAGCCCTGCCATGGAAGCTTCATCAACAACAACAGCATCATAACTTAGGTTATAAAATAATTCTGAGGTGCAAACTTTTGCCATGGTTGTGGCTACTAGTTGCTTTTTCTTAAGTTCATAGCGTTCATTTAAATTCAGAAGCTTTTCAATTTTCTCTTCAACTTCATCTCTTCCACCAAGGTGATCAATTTTTTCACCTATTAGCTGGCACTGCATATCTAGTGCTTGAGGTACTTCTTCATCACTTACCATCAATTCATCAACCTGATCTTGAAGTGCAATATATTGATCCATCATGGTTTGAAGTTCGATTGCTTCTGACTTCTTACTTTCCAATTTACTCACTACTTGATTCTCGAATAATACATCTTCGAGTCGATCATCTTCTAGCCAAGCTTCGCCAAAACGTGTGGTATCTTGCAAATTAAAATCTGGGTAAATTTCATACAGGGCATCCATCACACTTAATAAACCAACATCAACTGCTCTATTGGTATTTGATACAAAAAGGACTCGTTTTCCTTTCGCAATGAGATTCGCAATCACAAAACCTAGTGTCGCAGTTTTTCCAGTACCTGGAGGTCCCCATACATATAGAATATTATTGATAAGAGCCTTTTTGATAACTTCAACTTGTGCATCATTTCGAAGTTTATCGAACTTTGGAGGTGTTACAAATTCTTGCTCTTTATGGTTTGAAGAGGGATTCAAGAGCGCTTCCAGTTGCGGTATTTGCTCCCACTTTTCTTCAAGTGTATGCAGATGTTCTTCTATTTTTCTGAGTACAAAGTCGTTTTCCCATTCTAGATACACTTCATCAATTTTTGAGCCTTCATCTTGATCAAATTCGAGCCAAACTTTTCCATCTTTAAAATCGATTTCTTCAACTTTTTGCTCTTTATCAAGTCCTATACGTGCTTTAATTTCTTCCGCAAATCGTAGCCCTTGATTTGTAGTCTCAAATACATATATATGATGCCCTTTCTTCTTCTCCTTTATTCCATTCATCAACACATCGTTGGAGGGAGTTTCTCTAACGGCTTCTATTTCTTTCTCAATCGCCGAAATGGCTTTCTGAATAGTCTCTTTTGTATTCAATGGTATTGGTTATTTGTTATTGGTTAACAGGACTACTATTAACCAATAACCATTCACTAATTATTGGTCCCAAAGTTCAGCACGTATCATCTCGGCACTTCGATCTGAGAGTTTATATTCTAACCGAATTCGGTTTTTTGCAGGGACTTTCTGTTCTACTAGTTTTGCACTATCAGGAGTATAAAGGATCAAATCCGTTTCTCGCACAAAAAGTGGTAAAGACTTACCGTAAATACTTCCCGCTACAAAAGAACCTTCAAATGGAATAGAGTTTTTTAGCTCGTTTATAATTTTAGGAATTGATTCTTCATTTGAAGTTACAAGACCTATGGTTTGAATACCAAACTGATCTACTACTGATAACAAGACTTCTGGATCATAATTATAAATGATTGGGATTATCATGATAGATTCACTTAACGAACGAAACTTGTGTACAAAGCGAATTGGTACAAAAAGAGCATCATATGTTGCTGCACTTTCATACTGGTTAATGTCGATGACCTTACTCTTTACTCCAATCTGTTTCTTTATAGCACTAGAAAGCATCCCACCTAGTTCAAGATTTTCACCAACACTTGCACACGATTGAATTCGATTAGGCCACTCCATGTAATCAAGCTGCTCTTGAAATAAAAACTCGATTTCTGTGTCATCAAGACCATGACCAACTAATTCTTCTATTAATGACTGAACTTTTCCACCACCAATTTCTAATCGGGCTTCTTTATCCAATAAAGAAGTCTGCCGGTTTACGACAAATCCTCTTCCTTTTTCTCCAGTAATTAGCCCTTCATCCACTAATATATGATATGCCTTTCGAACTGTGTGAAAACTAGCTTCTAATTGTTGCCCTAGTTCTCGGGTAGATGGCAATACTTCTCCCACTTGAAACTGCTTGGTTGAAATCATTAACCGAATTCTATTAGCGATATGTTTTGCAGAGGTTTTCAATTCCCCAACATTCTCTTTAGCTCGCTAACCAACATCAACGCTTCGATGGGTGTCATTCGGTTTGGGTCTGTAGCTTCGATCTTATTCATGAGTGTTTCTACACGTGGATCGATATGAGTATTGAACAGCGTCATTTGTTCTATTTCTTCCTGTTTCTCAATTTTTTGAGACAAGTTCTTAGCTGCTTCTTTGCTAGTTGAGACCTTCCCTTCAATACTGCCGTTTTTATTGGTTATATCGAGACTATGACGTTCTAAATTGATAAGAATTTCCTTAGCTCTATTAATCACTACGGAAGGCAAACCCGCCATATTTGCTACTTGGATTCCATAACTATGATCGGCACCACCGCGAATTAATTTCCGTAAGAAAATCACTTTTCCGTCATGCTCCTTTACCTGGACATTAAAATTCTTAATTCGATCATACATTTGCTCCAATTCATTCAATTCGTGATAATGAGTAGCAAATAATGTCTTTGCAGCTACAGGAGAATGATTGTGTAGATATTCAGCAAGTGACCAAGCAATACTTAATCCATCAAATGTACTGGTACCACGGCCAACTTCATCTAGAAGTATCAATGATCTAGGAGTAGCATTATTCAAAATATTTGCTGCCTCATTCATCTCAACTAAAAAAGTACTTTCACCTGCTGCGAGATTATCAGAAGCACCAACTCTAGTAAAAATCTTATCAACTAAACCAATACTTGCCGATTCTGCAGGAACGAAACTCCCAACCTGTGCAAGTAATACAATTAATCCTGTTTGTCTCAAAATTATACTTTTACCAGCCATATTTGGGCCAGTAATAATCATTATTTGTTGCTCAGAATTATTGAGCTCAATATCATTGGGTATAAAAGGCTCCCCTAATGGCAATGATTGTTCTACAACAGGATGCCTTCCTTTTTTAATAAGAATTTCTTCTGAATCACGAACTTCTGGCTTCGCAAAATTATTTCGGAAAGAAATCTCAGCAAATCCTTGAATGCAATCAAGTTGAGCCATTGCAAACGCGATCTGTTGGATATCATCTGCAAACTCTGCAACATAAAGTCGAATTTCTTCAAAAAGCTCATATTCAAGAGTCTTACTTCGATCTTCTGATGAAAGAATCTTCTCTTCAATCTCTTTTAATTCAGGTGTGATATAACGCTCGGCATTAACCAGAGTCTGCTTACGAATAAAGGTTTCAGGGACTTTGTCTTTATGGGAATTAGTGACTTCAATATAGTAGCCAAAGACTTTGTTATACCCAATTTTAAGGGATGATATTCCTGTTTCAGCAGTTAATTGATCTTTAATTTTAGCAATGTAAGTCTTGCCATTTTTTGCAATATCTCGAAGTTCATCTAGTTCGGAATTAAAACCCTCTCGAATCATATTTCCATCTCTGATACTAGCTGGTGGATCATCAGCTAATGCGGTATCAATTCGTTCCTGAACCTCAATCAAAAATTTCATTCGTTTGCTAATATCCTGCAGAAGAGGATTATCTATAGCTGCAAATTGACTTTTTATTCTCGGAATTTGAGCTAACGAAAGTTTTATCTGAATAATATCTCTAGCGTTAGTTCTCCCCATACAGATTCGGGAAATAAGACGTTCTAAATCGCCAACCTGCTCTAGTTCTTCCCTAATAGTATTTCTAATATGATGTGATTTGTATAATTTTTCGACAGCATCCAATCTCTCCTGAATTGGCTTCAACCTTTTAAGTGGTCTCATAATCCATCTACGAAGTAACCGCCCACCCATTGCTGTGGAGGTTTTATCCATAATTGAAATTAAAGTCCCCTCAACACCACCAGCCTGCAAACTTGCTGTAAGTTCTAAATTTCGTTTTGTAGCAGGATCAAGCGACATGAACTCATTGCTTTCATAAGCATAGAGTCTTCGAAGATGTCTCAAGTATGCTTTTTGAGTTTCCTGCATGTAATGCATTAAAGAACCTGCAGCATAATGGGCTGATTTTAGTTCTTCTACTCCAAATCCTTTTAATGAATGTGTTTTAAAATGATCCGTTAGAATTTTATATCCATAGTCACCTTCATATACCCAATCATCAATGTAGCTGATATTAAATTTTAGAAATTCCTCACCAAGTTTATTCTTCAACTTAGATTGAATTAATACTTCAGATGGCTGAATTGCTGCAAGCAAACTATCAAGTTGGCTTTCAACAACTTCACTTAACCCAAACTCACCTGTTGATATATCTGAAAAAGCGACTCCAATTCGATCATTATCCCAAAAAATAGATACAATGTAATTATTACGCTTTGTGTCTAATAGTTTATCAGACATGGTTACACCTGGAGTGGTGATTTCCATAACTTCACGATCCACAATTTTTCGACCAGCCTTCTTTGCTTCTTCAGGACTCTCAGTTTGATCGCAAACTGCTACTTTATATCCCTTTTTTACTAGTTTTGGGAGGTAGCTATCTAAGGCATGAAAAGGAAAGCCAGCTAATGGTGTTTGGTCTCCACCATTATTCCTCTTGGTAAGCGTAATACCAAGTTCTTTGCTCACAAGAATGGCATCATCCATAAATGTTTCATAGAAATCCCCTACTCGGAACAGTAATATAGTACCGGGATGTTGCTCCTTAATATCAGTGTACTGCCTCATCAAAGGCGTTTGTTTGCGAGCGCTCATCAGTCTTTTTATGCTTTTGCTAACATTTTTTCAGTAATTCTTAAAGCCCGAAACATACCAATGAATTGAGTTAAAAACTAAGCTTCATCATGTTTTGAATTATGGTACTAACCCATGTATTTTAGCATAAATAAACCTACTCTGTGCAAAGATCAAAGGATTTCTGGAAAAGGACACTAAACCTATTAGGCGATAAGGACATTTTCTTTAATGCATCCGCTATCACTTTTAACCTTTTCATATGTGCGATTCCTTTCACTCTCATTCTAATTTCTATTATTGGCTACATCCTCTCCTTTGATACGGCATTTGATGAGATTGTACGATACGGAACCGAATTAATCCCTGTTTTTACTTTCGAGTCAACCGAAGCAGATATGATTCAAGGTGAAGAAACCTTAGAAAATATTCTTACACCATTGGTAGGCGCCCGTAATGTATTTGGAATTGCAGGTCTTATTATACTTATGCTTTTTACTCAAGGATTATTACACAGTTTTAAACATGTGATTTTTGATGTATTTGATATAAAAGATAAAAAGCACCCTTTTAAAGATATACTCTATAATTTTTTGGGTTTCGGTGTAATTGGTTCTGTATTTCTATTTTTTAGCCTAGCTATCTCTGTTATTTCACTTCTCGATTTAAGTGTAATTCGCGTGCCATATACAGAAATCGAAATTAGGCTTCCATGGGTTTATGATTTGCTTGACTTCACAATACCAATAATATTCACTTTTCTATTGATGTATGTTATTTACCGATTTGTGAGTGAACGAAGGATTTCGACAAAAGTGGCGCTAACAGGTGCTGCGATTTATACTCTTTTATTTGAAATAGCTAAACTTCTGGTCAGTTTATATTTGGGATATGCTTTCTCAACTTATCAATATTTCTATCAAGGATATGCCATTTTTGTGATCATTGGTATTTGGGCATTCTATACTTCCATTCTCTTTGTGATATCTGTGATTTTAACCAGAGCCTATAAAGAGACATACTTCGTAACCAAGTCTTCGTTTGAGGAAAATCCTTACGCTTCTTTGGATTAATGTATTCTAAAAAAATCCCTCGATCATTTTATAATAGAGATGATGTCGTAGGTATTGCTAAAGATTTATTAGGGAAAGTATTATGTACAAATATCGATGGGGTTTTTACGTCCGGAATTATTGTAGAAACTGAAGCCTATAATGGCAGGACTGATAAAGCATGTCATTCTTTTACTCATGGTAAAACCAACCGGACAAAGATAATGTTTGATACCCCCGGTTATTCTTATGTTTATTTATGTTATGGAATACATTACCTATTCAATGTGGTTACGAATAAAAAAGGGTATGCAGATGCGATCCTTATCCGTGGAATAGAACCTCTAGAAGGAATTGAATTTATATTGGCAAGAAGAAATAAACTTAAACTTGAACGTTCTGTTGGAGGTGGCCCTGGTATTGCATCTCAAGCTTTAGGAATTACGACTATTCATTATGGATTAGATCTTCTTGGAAGCCAGGTTTGGATTGAAGATCGTAAGATCAAAGTACAAGATTCTCAAATATTATCGTCTCCAAGAGTTGGGGTAGACTATGCGGGAGAAGACGCTAAACTCCCTTGGCGATTTCGAATAAGAGGAAATCGATTCACAAGTCCCGCGAAATAATTTTTCATTTATCTATCACTCCGATAACAAGAACTAATTTTCAGACTATTGAAAATTAGTTTAACATTAAAGGAATTATTTCTCTCACAGATGAGTTTAGTTATTCATCAAATAAAAATTTATAAATATTATTACAATGAAAATTTCTAGAAAATTATTATCAATTTTCGCATTAGGCACTTTTGCAGTAGCTTCAATAGCGATGGTTAAGATGGAAGCTATGTCATGGTCTATTGATAAATCACATAGCTCAATAAACTTTGAAGTAAGACATTTCTTTTCAAATGTACCCGGCGCATTTAACGAATATACTGCTGATGTAAATTTCTCTCCTGATAATTTAAATGAGAGTAGTATAGACGTTAACATTAAAGTTAATAGTGTTGATACTAAGAATGAAAGAAGAGATGGGCATTTGCAATCTGATGACTTCTTTAGTGCAGAAACGTACTCTGCGATCACATTTACTAGTGATAGAATAGAAGCTAAAGGTGAAAATAAATTTGTAGCTCATGGTACTTTAACCATTAAAGATGTGAGCAAAGACTTTGAACTTCCATTCACTTTACTAGGAGTAATGGATCATCCGCAAAGAGAAAATGGCTTGATTGCTGGTATTTCTTCTGAATTTAGAATCCTAAGAAATGACTTTGGCGTTGGTACTGGAAATTATATTTCTGATGCAGTAATTGGGAATGAAATTGACGTTACTCTTAATTTAGAACTTAACGCTTCTAAATAGAATTTTATATAGGATTTTGAGTCCGAAAAAAAATCTCTTTATTTTAAAAGCATCGTTTCATTTGAAGCGATGCTTTTTTTATTTTAGGTAAACTTTATAAAATCAAATTATGAATAAACGTTTACTAGTTCTATCCGGATTAATTTTAGTTGCTGCTTTTTCTAGGTTAATTCCACATCCTTACAATTTTGCCCCGATTGGTGCCATGTCATTATTTGGAGCTGCGTATTTTACAAATAAAAAGCTCTCTTTTGTTCTTCCATTATTAGCTATGTTTGTGAGCGACTTAGTTATAAATAATGTTTTTTATGCTAGCTATTACCAAAGCTTTACCATCTTTACACCTGGGTTCTTATGGGTTTATGGAGCTATTGCAGCAATAGTAATTGCTGGTATATTCATATTTAAAAAAGTGAGTGTATCAAGAGTGTTTATTGGAAGCCTTTCTGCTTCATTACTCTTTTTCGTGATTTCAAATTTCGGTGTTTGGTTAAGTGATCCTGATTATCCACTAAGTTTATCTGGACTAGTGCTTTGTTATGAAATGGCTATTCCATTTTTCCAAAACACACTCTTTGGTGATCTTGTTTATTCAGGTGTACTTTTTGGTGGTTTTGAATTTGCAAAAACCAGAATACCAGAGCTTCAAAAAGCATAGTTCAAAGCTTTTGTTATCGCATAAAAGAGTAGTATAATTATGATTGACAAATTTTAATAGTCAGCGCTCCTATTGAGCATTAATTAGTAACTATGTTTGAACTTTTTCCGGATCAACCGGTTTACGATTATCCGACATTTTTAAATGTCTTTTATTCGCTATTGTGGTCTTTCGTCCTGTCTTCATTGATTGCTATAACTCATAAACTGACCTACTCAGGTCACCAATACCCGAAGAACTTCTTTCAAGCAATGTCTTTGGGATCAATTGTTGCTGCTATGGTAATGATGGCTATTGGTGATAGTTTAGCTCGAGGACTTGGGGCTTTTGGTGCACTTGCCATTATACGTTTTCGAACAAGAATCTCTGATGCGCGAAATATTATCTTTTTATTTGCATCACTTAGCGTTGGCTTAGCAATTGGTGTATTTGGTTATACAATAGCATTTGTTGGAACTCTTTTATTTTGCATTGCTGCATTAATACTTCATTTAACTCCTTTTTCATCTAAAGAAGGTGTTAGAGGAAAGCTTCAATTCAGATTAATTGACAAACAGTTCCTTCCTACTGCAATTACTATCATAGATAATTTTTGTTCAGAACATAGTGAAGTCCAATTAAGTACACGAGACGATGGAAGATTTGATATGGACTATGTTATAGAATTAAGGGTGAATAGAAGTAATGCTGACTTCTTAAGTCAACTTCAGGCTATTGAAGGAATTGATCGTGTTAAGGTTGATTATCGTGCATTTCAGGAAGATAATTAGGTGATAGAGATATGAAAAAGCTTAACTCATTTTATGTAATTATCTCAGTTCTATTTATAGGACTCCTTACTATTAATACTCAATATTTTAAAGGAAGTAGTTCTTTTTTAGGCATCACTTACTCAAAAGACTATAAAGTTAATGCAGAAAGGTCTGCTATCATTGATCATGTTAATGTAGTGCCTGGTCAAACAGTACAACCAGGTGATTTACTAATAGAGCTTACCAGTCAAGAACTAATATTAGAGATTAAAAAACTTCAAAAAGAAATCGAGTTATTGAATTCTGAGAAGTTGGAAAAACAAAAACTTCTTGAATCTGAAATTCAACTTCTTGAATCCGAAAAAAGAATTATAAGAAGTGATATTGAAAGTGAAGTCGCACTTATTCAGAATAAAATAGATTTAAATAGATCAATAACTAATGAACTTTTAAAAGAGCGAAGTACTACTAATCTCAGCGATAGCCTGACCTCACTTTCTCTTAGAATTAAATCAATTAGAGATAAAGGCTTTCTTGAAATTGAAGCTATCAATATCAAAGAACAAGATATTAGACAAGACCATCAGTTTGACCAATCGCAGATTCAAGCAAGAATTGAACTTGCACAACAAGAGCTGGATTGGAAATTCGAAGAAGCTGAAAGATTAAATAAGTATGCAACCTTTGCTGGAGTAATTGAAAATGTATACGTTAAAGAGGGGGAACAAATTGAAGCATTTAGTTCTGTTGTTTCGATAAACCCACTACATCCGACATCTGCTGTTGGATATCTAGTTGGTAAAAAAGATCGCGATAAAAGATTAGGAGAAATGGTTAGTATTAGTGCATTAGAGCATAACAACCTATTTACAACAGGCAGAATCATTGGTTTTGGTTCTGTAGTTGAACTCCCAGAAATTCTTCAAAAATCGACTTCTGTTAAAGCTTTTGGATTAGAAGTTTTTATTGAAATTCCTGAAGAAAATGGCCTTCCTGTAGGCGAAAAAATAATTGTTAAATGATTCGGTTCGTCAAAAAAGGAAGTACTTTTTTGGGAGTGATTTTTTTTATCGCTAATTCAATAAATGCCCAAGAGACTGTCTCTGATTTTTTTCTAACTGCTTTTGAGGATCAGAGTCTTTTAACTTATGATACTCGAATCAATTTTCTTAAACCCTCCAACTTCAGAATCCCAGTTATCGATGAAATTGAAGTCAGGGCAGGAAATGATGACCAAACATACGAAGACCTTCAATACGCATTCCGAGTAAGGCCATCAAATCCTTGGAAAATAAGACGTAATAATGCTTTATTTAACGCAACAAAAAAAGAGTTAGATATTAGAAGGAAGATTGAATTCAAAGAGAATCTTATAAGTAGATACGAATTATTAACTACTTACTTTTTCGAACAAAGTATATTTGATTTAATTACTAAACAGCAATTATTGATCTCAAAAAAAGCATCTATTTTTCAAGAAAATATGGAAAGTGATTTGTTTGATGCACGTGACTTTGCTGAAGCAAAACTTGATCAAATTGAAGGTTTAGAGAAAATGGATGAAGCTTTGGTACAATGGAATCAAACTCAGCAAAGAATCTCGACCATTTTAAATAGAACTGACTTTGATTGGAGTTCTTTCAATTTAATCACTGTTGATCAAATTGATAACATATCATCAAGAATTTCCAATTCATCTTTTAATTCTGTTGAGCTAGATTTAGTAGCCCAAAGAATGGAAGTTGCAAGGCAAGAGGTAAGAGTTGAAAAAGCAGATTTCGATATTGGTTTCCTGCAAGCAGAATATTTCCCGTTTACTAATCGCGATTCTGAAATTGGATATTCAATTGGTTTTACAATCCCAATTTTTCAGAATAACCGTCCACAAATAGCAGAAAGAAAGCTAGATGAATTAGAACTTAAAAGTGAATTAGATAACGAGCAACGTATAGACTCAGTAAAGAAACTACTTGAATATGAGCATTTAAAAAATCTTATCCTTCATCATCGAATGATTACTGAAGAGGTAAATAAGATAGATCTAGAAACTTTAATAAATAATCTAGCTCGTATTGAAGATTATGACCCAATTGCAATTATTGAGCTACAAGAAGGGATTTTAAAAATTGATGAGATACTCCTTAAATCTCAACAAAGAGTGCTTGAACAATACCTCGATTTTTTATTTATTTTTGATGTTATCATCGAACAACCACTTATAAATTATTTATCAGATAGTTTAACTACTATACAATGAAAAGAGTAGTAATTACAGGAGCTACCTCCGGAATTGGTAAAGAACTTGCAATACAGTTTTCAAAAAAAGGATATACTGTCGGTTTAATTGGGAGAAGAACCGATCGACTCGAAGAATTGAAGCAACAAATCGGCGAGTTAGCATTTTTTAGAACACTTGATGTTACAGACTTCGAAACTTCGGAGAAGGTTTATTCTGAACTGATTACTGAAATGGGCGGAATGAATATCATGATATTAAATGCTGGTGTTGGAAGGGATTCAAGAAAATTAAACTGGCCTTCTGATAAACAAACTATTGATGTAAATGTAACTGCATTTTCACATGGTATGAATGTAGCATTTCAATATTTCATTGATAAAAAACAATCAGGACAGATTGTTGGAATGTCCTCAATTGCTTCAACTCTTTCGGCAGGACGAGCTGCTGCTTACACTGCTTCAAAACATTTTATTTCAAATTATATGACGGGGTTTCGTCAAAAAGCGAATCGAATGAAATTAGATGTTGTAATAACAGATATAAAACCTGGATTTGTTAAATCTGAGATGACAGAAAATAACAAAGGTATGTTTTGGGTATCTACAACTGAGAAAGCAGTGTCTCAAATGGTGAAAGCTATTGAAGCTAGAAAAAACCATGTTTATGTTTCTAAACGTTGGAGATTAATGGCATGGATTGCTAAATCAACACCTCAATTTATTTGGGATCGGTTAGGTTTTTGAATTTCTTCTACATCGTTCACTGCAGTACTTCACACTGTCCCAATCTTTTTCCCATTTCTTTCTCCAACTAAACGGTCTATTGCAGATTGGGCAAATTTTTGTTGGTAATTCAGCTTTCTTTTTCATTCGGCCCATAGCTTACAGTATTAGTCTATTAGAAACTGAGATAATGGCTTTTTGGAGTTCTCCATTTTATCTCTCTTGTCTTTCTTCATTTGTATCGCAACCATATATACTTGATCTATATAATTTCTCCATCTTTCCGCAAATAATGTCCGTGCCATTTCTGATGCATGAACAGTCTTAGTAGCTTTTTGCTTCGACTTCAAATATAATATTTTCGCTCTACTCTCTGTTTTTGATTTCTTCATAGCTCTTCTCCAAATCAATAATAGGTTTAGGATAATCTATACCAACCTGTATATCATATAACTTTTGTTGGTCAGGTGGTATTGTATGTGGCTTATGAACGAACTCTTTTGGAATGTGTTTGAGCTCTGGCAACCAATACCGAACATACTCTCCGGTCTTATCATATCTCTCAGCTTGATTTAAAATATTAAAATATCGGTTTCTAGGATCATGGCCAACAGTAGCATTGTACGCCCAATTTCCATAGTTGGAACATGGATCATAATCTAGTAGTAAGCATTCAAAATATTCAGCTCCCATTCTCCAATCGATATTTAAATTTTGTGCCAAGAAACTTACCACATTCTGTCTTCCACGATTACTAATGAAACCTGTTTCATTTAATTCTCTCATATTTGCGTCAATAAGGGGAATCCCTGTCTCCCCTTTTGCCCACTTATCGAAATCTTTTCTATTTGTTCTCCATAAACGATCTTTCTTCTGAATACCTCCTTTTTGAAAAATTCTGGCTCCATATTTCCAGGCAGAAAATTTAAAATAGTCTCGCCAAATCAACTCAAATATTAACCAATAAGTTGACTCATTTTGAATTCGATCCCTCTCATATTTTTTGACTTCCCAGAATATTTTTCGTGGAGATAAACTACCATTTGCTAACCATGGTGAGAATTTTGATGAATAATCAGCACCAAGCATTCCATTTCTAGTAAACTTATAGTTCTTTAATAAGTCTCTGTCCCATATATATTCTTTAAGTCGTTCTAAGGCTTCCGTTTCTCCTCCTTTGAATTGAAGAACTGATTTCGAATTAATACTTTTTTCCTCAACGCCAAGATCAACTAGACCCGGAATGGTTCCTATATCAACACCACTTATTAACTTTATACCATTAGAAGGAAAAACTAACTCTCTTATATTCGATGTTTTTTCAATCGTTTTTCTAAATATGCTAAATACATCTGGAATAGATTCTTTTGAGAATTCTAAATCATTAATATGATATAGAGTACTTCCCCAGAAAAACTTAATCGTGATATTTAATGCTTCTCTTAACCCATCTTCTAGTTTAACTTCTTCATTTGTGAATTCCTTTTGCACAAATACCTGATCAATATTATGCTCTTGAACCAGATTACTTAATTCTTCAATAGGATTCCCATGCCGTATTACTAGATTTCCACCTAGTTCCATTAGGCTGTCTCTTAAATTCTGTACTGTTTCCAATAAAAATTGCGATCGAAAAGGTCCCGTTTTATTAAAACCGAATGTAGATTTTTTGAATTGCAAAGGATCAAAACAATACACAGGAAGAACCTCACCTAAATTGCATGCTTCAAACAAAGGCAAATTATCATGCACTCTTAAGTCATTCCTTAACCAAACTAGTGTACGTTTCATTAAAATAATTCCCTTTATTGAATTTAAATAAACTGTTATAAACTTCTCAAACTTTAACAGAATATGTTTCCAGTATGTCACATTTTATAGAACAATAAACTATTCATGTCATGCGAACATTCACATTATATTGTACTCTTTTTTTGATTTTGGGATGCTCAACATCAGATCATAAAAAAGAGAATTCAAACACATTAAATACCGAGTTACCTAATCTTTCATTAGGCTTTCTTCAAACTCCTACTGGATTTTCAGTTGAAGAATTCTCAGATCAAGTTCCTGGAGCTCGCCAATTAGCCGTAAGTCCATCAGGTATCGTTTATGTTGGAACCCGAAAAACCGGAGAAAATGGAAAAGTATATGCTGTTGTTGATCGAAATAAGGATTTTAAGGCAGATACTGTTTACACCATAATTTCAGGCTTACGAATGCCAAACGGAGTAGCATTTATTGATGGTGATTTATACGTTGCTGAAGTTAGTAAAATCTGGAGGTTTGAGAACATTGAAAATGATCTACAAAACCCTCCAAAGCCTATCTTAGTCACTGATCAATATCCTACCGAAACAAGCCACGGCTGGAAGTATATTGCTTTTGGACCAGACGAGAAACTGTATGTACCAGTTGGTGCTCCTTGTAATGTGTGTGATAATGAACAAGTAAATCCTCTTTATGCTACTCTTACTCGAATTAATAAGGATGGAAGCAATATGGAGATTATTGCTAGTGGTATTCGAAATACAGTTGGTTTTACATGGCATCCTGAAACACAGAATATTTGGTTTACAGATAATGGTAGAGATTGGCTTGGTGATGATACTCCTCCTGGTGAACTGAATGAAATAACGGAAACAGGACAGCATTTCGGATTTCCATACCTACACGCTTCTTCAGTTTGGGATCCTGAATTTGCTGATGCCGGAAAAGAAAGAGAAGCTAGTTTTAGAAAGCCAATGCAAGAATTGGGGCCACATGTCGCACCTCTAGGATTACTATTTTATACGGGAGATATGTTTCCATCAATCTATAAAAATCAAGCTTTAATAGCGGAACATGGAAGTTGGAATAGAAGTGAAAAAATTGGATATAGAATTATGCTTGTTACTTTTGATGACAGTGGCAATTCTATTTCATACGAACCTTTTATTACAGGTTTTTTACAGAGCGAAGAAGATATAAGAGGTCGTCCTGTCTCTATTGTTCAACTTAATGATGGTTCATTGCTTATTTCAGATGATTATACAGGTAAGATTTACCGTGTTACCTATTCTTGATAATCTATTCTGAAAGCTTTTTTCAAAACTCCTATCCGAATTAAGGAGTTTTGTTTTTTGTATCTTTGATTAATACGAAAAATTTTAAAAAAATTACTCTATGAAGAATGTTGTTTTAATTCCAGGTGATGGAATTGGATCTGAAATTACTAACGCCGTAACTACAATATTAGAAAGAGCTGGGGCTGAAATTAATTGGATTCATCAAACTGCTGGACTTACTGCATATGAGGAAAAAGGAAACCCTCTTCCAGATGAAGTTATTGAGGCAATTAACGAACATAGAGTGGCATTAAAGGGACCTCTAACAACACCTGTTGGTACTGGCTTCCGTTCTGTAAATGTCGCTTTAAGACAGAAATTTAATCTCTTTAGTAATATTAGGCCTGCTAGAACATTACCTAGTATTGATAGTCCTTTCAAAAATGTGGACATGGTCATTTTCAGGGAGAATACTCAAGGACTATATATAGGTAAAGAACATTGGGTAGATGAAAAAACTAAAACTCATGCTGAGAGTATTGCAGTTGTAACAGAAGAAGCAAGTCGTAAAATAGTAACCTCAGCTTTTGACTATGCAGTAGCAAATGATAGAAAGAAAATTACTCTTGTACATAAGGCTAATATATTAAAATTAACCACAGGACTATTCCTAGAAGTTGGTAAAGAAGTATCTAAAAATTATCCTGATATAGAGTTTGAAGATCTAATTGTTGATAACATGGCTATGCAAATGGTTATGCGCCCACAACGATTTGATGTAGTTGTGACAACTAATCTGTTTGGTGATATCCTTTCTGATCTTGCTTCAGGATTAGTAGGCGGTTTGGGTGTAACTGGATCTGCGAATATTGGTGAAGATGCCGCAATGTTTGAAGCCGTTCATGGTTCAGCTCCTGATATAGTTGGACAGAATAAAGCCAATCCACTAGCACTACTTTTTTCTTCTCTAATGATGCTTGAACATATTGGGCAAAAACAGGTAGCTGAAGATATTCGTAAAGCAGTTTACAAAACCCTTGTTGAACGAAAAGTGTACTGTACTCCTGATATTGGTGGTGAGGGAACAACTTCAACATTCACTCAAGCAGTTTGTGATAATATTTAATTAAATATTAATATCACTTTTTTAACTTGAAAAGGCTGTTTTATTACCTGAACAGCCTTTTTTATGTCCATAAACTTTTAAAAAACCTTAATCAGTACTGTACTTATTATTGACATAATAAAACTGAAAGCCAAAGCCCATCCAAAGTTTTTAATTTTAAATCCGTCAACGAATTTATCTACTAACATTATTAGTATTGCGTCAATTACCCAGACAAATAGTCCAAATGTAATTACTATGAATGGGATACTAATTATTGCAAGAATTGGTTTAATTAGAATATTTACTAATGAGAGTCCCCCTGCTACCCAAACAGCACTCCAAAAATTCTTGATTTCAACTCCACTTAAAACTTTTGCAGTAATAAAAACAGAAACACTATTAATAAGCCAAGCCCAGATCATAATTATATATTTTAATTAAAATTCAATTCTGCCTTACGAGGCAACTTCAATTTTGTTTACTTTAAACAAAAAAAGATGCATTTAGAATTTCGAGCCTTTACAAAACTTTCTTCTAATCATATTTATGATGCTCTTAGATTAAGGCAACAAGTTTTCCTTATAGAGCAAAACTGCTTATATGAGGATATTGACAATTGGGATCAACAAGCTTTACACTTGCTTTTATATGATATGAATGAACTAGCAGGATATCTCAGAATTTTTGAACCTGGAGTAAAGTTTGAGGAAACAACAATCGGGCGAATTGTGGTATCAACAAATTATAGAGGAAGAGATATAGGAAAGAAGATTATTACTCATGGAATTGAATTAGCTTTCCAACAATTTCCATCTTCAAACATACGCATTGAAGCTCAAAATGCTTTATCTAACTATTATAATAAATATGGGTTTATAACAGAAGGTGAGGTGTACGTAGTAGATGGCATTGACCATATTCAAATGGTACTTAAAAATGATTCCTAGCTTAATTCTTTTCTCTTATTATGAAGTAATGGAATAGCTTCTTTAGAATATTCACTCACTTTATTAGCCAATGAATTTATTTCTTCTGAGTATACTCCCGACTTAGCTGATTCTTCTAATTCCTTAATAATTTCAAACATTTCAAATAAGCCAACATATTGCAGTGTTGGTTTTAGCTTATGTGTTTCACTTCCTAGTTTTGAAAGATTTTTTTCACTAGCGTGTGTTTTAATTAATGAAATCTGTTCAGGGATATCTTCAATAAAGAGATCTAGCATTTCAATCATCATCTCTTTATCTCCACCAGTAATATCTTCTAAGTATGATAAATCTATATTCAAAGTTCTTGACTAAATTATTTACTTAAGTGTTCAATATTTAAAATAATACAATTATGAGCAAGCCTATTAAATAATATATTTTAAACACTACTGTATTACTCTAATTTATTAATTAGATACGTTGCTGAACAGTTGGTAACAATCTAGTAGTTTTTCAACCTGTAAATATTACTATTGTAACCAATACTAATACAACAATTTTAAAAATAATGGTTTTCCAGTTTTTCATTATATAAAGAGACACAGAGTTTTCGAAAGGACCTTTATATAACTAAAATTTTATTATAAAAACAAGTTATCCACAAATTTAATTCAAGCTTAAGTCTTTTTACTCTTTATCAAGAATCTATCTCGTGATACTATTTTTAACTATTTTTTTAATAATTAAATTATTCGACTGTTACACTTTTTGCCAAATTTCTTGGTTGATCCACATCACAGCCTCTGTTAACAGCAACGTAATAAGAAAGTAATTGTAATGGGATAACACTTAATAAAGGAGATAGTACATCTTCAGTCTCGGGAATAGAGCAATTGAACTCAGATATTTCTTTAACTTCATTATTTGACGGTGATGTTATTGAAATAATTCTGCCTCTACGGGCTTTAACTTCTTCTACATTACTAACCATCTTATCATTAGTATGTTTTGTTGATGCAATTACTACCACAGGCATCATATCATCAATCAAAGCAATAGGACCATGTTTCATTTCAGCTGCAGGGTATCCTTCTGCATGTATATAAGAAATCTCTTTTAATTTTAGCGCCCCTTCTAGTGCTACAGGAAAACTATAAGATCTACCTAGATAAAGGAAATTCGGAGCATATGTGAAAAGATCTGCTATTCTTTTTATTTCTTCACTTTTTGAGAGTATCTCTTCAACTTGTGTTGGTATTTTAGAAAGGGCATTTATTATTCTCTTGGAATACTCTTTATCAATTGTTTTCTTATGTTGCGCTAAGCTTAATGCCATCAGAATGAGAACAGTAACCTGACTTGTAAACGCTTTGGTAGAGGCAACACCAATTTCCGGACCTGCATGAAGGTAAACTCCTCCATCCGTTTCTCTAGCTATTGTAGAACCCACACTATTGACTACTCCAATTACAGTAGCACCTTTTTCTTTAGCTTCTCTAAGTGCTGCAAGGGTATCGGCGGTCTCTCCACTTTGTGAAATTACAATTAGTACATCGCCTTCATTAATTATAGGATCTTTATACCGAAACTCGGAGGCGTATTCAACTTCAACAGATGTTTTGGCTAGCCACTCAAACAAGTATTCACCAACTAAAGCTGAGTGCCAGCTTGTTCCACATGCAGCGATTATAATTCGTTTAGCTGCTATAAGTTTATCCATTACTTTTGAAAGACCTCCTAAAGTAATGATACCATCTACAACATTTAGACGACCTCTTAAACTGTCGGAAATTGTTTTAGGTTGTTCAAAAATTTCTTTCAGCATGAAGAATGGATATCCACTTTTCTCAATTTCTTCCAAACTGACTGCTAATTCATGTACTTCTTTAGTAAGCTCAATGTCATTTGAGTTAATTACCTGATAATTGTCTTTTGTAATAATGGCAAGTTCACCATCGTCTAGATACACCACTTTATCTGTGTATTCAGCAACTGCAGAAGCATCTGAAGCAATTAACATTTCTCCTTTTCCTACCCCAATCAATAAAGGGGAGCCTTTTCTAGCAACTATAATTGAGTCTGGATTGTCTGAATGTAATATTGCAAGACCATAAGTACCTCGAATTTGTGCTAAAGCAAGCTGAACTGCTTTTACAAACTCAATTTCTGGATCTTTATCAATAAAACTTTCAATTAGTTTCGCAACTATTTCTGTATCAGTTTCTGAATAAAAAGTATACCCGTCACCTTCAAGCTTTTGTTTGAGAACGTTATAATTTTCAATAATTCCATTATGCACTAATGCTAGTTTACCTGACGAGCTGGTATGTGGGTGCGAGTTTATATCATTAGGTTCTCCATGTGTAGCCCATCGTGTATGACCTATACCTATGGTCCCAATTTCTGATTCGCTTACCAAATTCTCTAGAAAGGAAACTTTACCCTTACACTTCTTAACGTTTAATGAACCATTTAATAGTGCAATTCCAGCTGAATCATACCCCCGATATTCAAGTCGTTTTAAACCCTTAATAATGATATCTTTAGCTTGCTTATCTCCAATGTACCCAACAATTCCACACATACTATCCACAATTTTTTTTAATTTCAAAGAACATACAAAATAATGTATTTTAAATTCATAACTCATTAAAAATCATCTAATTTTCTTCTATGCAACTTTGTTTTTTTTCAGATCGTAAATCGAAGAATTTCCTTCCATTAACATTAACAAGACCAGTCTTTGATCTTCGCTTAGGTATTTTAACGATACAAGAAAAGTGGGAAAAATATCTAAATACTCAATTTACGGCAGGAATTTATGAGGAATACTTATCCTCTGTATTTAAATCACACCAAATAGACAATGAACAGATTTGTATTTGGGTAAATAGTAGATATCTACCTACTAACGATTTGGTAAACACTATTAAAAGTTTAGCTAATGGGGAATGTTTAGTACAAAATGATGAAATCATAGCTGCTAATATTGATGGTAACCGATCTATTTCAATGTACAATAACAAAGACTTTAGAGTTGATGAGTTGACTAAAGTCGAATATAGTCTAGAAACAAAATCTATTTCGTTTTTCTGGGATTTACTAAGTCTAAATGGAGAAGGGATCTCTTCAGATCTTCAATTCTTTAACTATAATCCAATTGGAGATTCTAGATTAAATAAAGATTCAATTTTCAGAAACGCTGAGAAAATTTTCATCTCAGATAGTGCTAAAATAGAACCTGGATGTATTTTCATTGCAGATAATGGCCCAATTTTTATTGGTGATAATTCTACTATTGAAGCTGGCTCTATTGTTAAAGGACCTGTAGCAATTTGTAAGGGCGCCACTATTAAAATGAGAGCGAGAATTTATGATTCAACTACTATTGGCCCTTTCTCTAAAGTTGGCGGAGAAGTTTCAAACAGCATTTTTCACTCATATTCTAATAAAGCACACGATGGGTTTGTTGGAAATTCATTAATTGGACAATGGTGCAATTTCGGTGCAGATACTAATACATCAAATCTGAAAAATAATTATGCAGAAGTGAAAGTTTTTGATTGGACTTCTAAAGTTGAATATGAAAAAGGATTTCAATTTTTTGGGACAATTTTTGGAGATCATTCTAAAACAGCTATAAATACCGTTCTAAACACAGGCACAACTTGTGGTGTTTCATCTAATATTTTTTCTCTAGGATTCCCTCCAAAGTACATCCCTTCATTTCTATGGATGGGACAAGAAAAAACATTACCTCATGATTTTGAAAAAGCTATTTCTGCAATGAGAGCTATGATGAAAAGAAGGGATGTTGAGTTGAGCGATAATTATATTGAAATGATGAAGTTTATTGCTGAATCTAGTTAACTTTATTATTACTCTCGGTTTAGATCAAGTTATTACAGAATATATTTCATTTTTTTAAATCTGATATATCATAGTTAATACCAATCATTTTTTCAGGCTCATCATTTACTCCTAATATTAAATCTGCTTTGGCTAAAATATATCTTATGCTACCGTCAGGTTTTTTTATTCTAAATTCTGCATCAAATCTGGACTTTGTTTCAATTGCTTTTTTCAGCTTTTCTTCTATTCCTGCTAAATCTTCTGCTAGTACCGAGTCAGAATAACTATTGTAACCATCTGAAAACTGTTCTCTAGTTATTCCATAAATTTCCAGCATCTGGTCATCCCATTCTAAGCCATTTGTCTTGATATCCCATTCCCATATCCCAATTAATCCCGTATTCAATGCCAAAGATAATTTTGTCGAGAGTTTTTGTAATTCATCTTTTTGAATTCTCAGCATTTGCCCATCACTTATAATTTGGCTTTCGAATTGCATTTTCTCATCTATATCAATTATAGACCCAACCATTCTAATTGGATTATCTTCAAAATCCCAACTAGCCTGGCCAACACTTTCAAACCATTTGTACCCACCAGACTTTATTTTCAATCGTATCTCTATCTTATAACTTACTTTATCCTCGAGATGTGCTTTAACAGCGTTTTCAACTTTTAATCGATCATCTGGATGAACTAATTTGTATAAAAACGTAGAGTAACTAGCTGAAATTTCATTAGGTTCGTAGCCAAGTAGAATATAAAATTTATCTGACCACCACTCAGTTCCATCAGGAATATACCAATCCCAAATACCGGCATTAATTGCCTCTATTGAAAGATCAAATCGCTGAGTTGATTTAAATAATTTCCCTTTTGATTCAGATAAATCACTGATAGTTTCTTCTAATTCTCTATTTTCTTGTTCATATTTTTCGAAAAGAGGTTTAAAAATATATTTGAACTCAAACAGTAGCACAAAAAGAGAAAAAAAAGCTAAAGAAATTTCTAAAAAAATTAGATTTCTAGTTCTTATACCAGACTCATACTCGAATGAATTTACAATCTCATCCATCTTCGATAAAAAAATCATTTCATTTTCTAAAACCATAGAAAATGAATTAACTAATTGAATTGAACTATCTGCATTAAGAATAGCAGTAGAAATTGTACTTTGAACTGGACTTAGACTATTGAAGAGAACTTGGATTTTTTCACTTTCTAATATTGGCAAGCCTAATATTTGGTCTCCTTTTTGGAGACCTTCATGAACGATATCCCATTCTAGTACCTGATTTTTTAACCTTTCGAGATCAAAAGTTCCATCAATTACTTGATATGCTTCTTTTACTATTTTCTGACTTATCATTCGTTGCCTTCCCGCAAGATTAATTACGGTTGCATCGAATTGCTGTACACTAAGTACCTTTTGTATCAAAAACTGATTAAATATGGTCAAAAAAACGACTGTAAATAATCCTATAAAATAGGCTTTCTGCTTCGCTATCTTTTTTTTCTCGGTACCCATTATCGTACTTAGATCTAAGTTTATTGTAAGAGTAACATGAGAAAAAAATCACTCAATAAAAATTATAAAATTCTTCGGGTAGTCAGATAAGCATCCGCCCAATAGCGTTCTTGTATCCCAGAAATCATAACTCCAGAGCTTGTGGAAGCATGAAGAAACTGTTCATTGTTTATCATTACCCCAACATGATATGAATCTCTGCCGGTTTTAAAGAAGATCATATCTCCTAGTTTAATTCTGTTTTTTCTTACTGATTTCCCCTCTTTCATTTGCTCTCTAGTGTTTCTTGGAAGCTCCATCTCAAAATAATCAGCAAAAACAATTTGCATGAATGAAGAACAATCGACCCCATTATAACCCGTTCCTCCAAGAACATAAGGGACTCCTTTCCAATCTTTATACGCTAAATCTAGCGATGAAATGATCTCTTTTTCACTCTTTGAAAGATTAGTTGTAATACTTGTTGATGGTACGGTTGCAGTTGAAATGCTTACAGGCGTAGGATTATCTTCCCTTTCCTTTCGTTCTTCCCAGGGTATAGTTCCTCTTTTTACCATACCGCATGATGAAAGTAGAATAATTAATGAGATTAATATGAATAGGTTTCTAATCATTCAATTATTTTGTTTCTAAAAAATAAAGCAGGTATTGCCTATTTTCAAAGTATTCCTTTAAAAATGTTAGTTGAATTGGAGAAAAATAAAGAATGAACTTACTTATTAATATAGATCACGTTGCAACATTACGAAATGCACGAGGAGAAGGATACCCAAACCCAGCTGAAGCTGCAACACTATGTGAAGATTCAGGTGCAGATGGAATCGTTTTTCATTTAAGAGGTGATCGAAGACATATAAAGGATTTTGATGTTGAAGCTTTAAAAAAAACTGTTAAAGGCACGCTTGATTTTGAGATGGCAGCTTCTGATGAAATGCTAAGCATATTAAAATCTACAAACCCTGATTTATGTACTCTAGTACCTGAAGGGCGAGAAGAATTAACAACAGAAGGCGGGTTAAATATGGAGTCAGTTTTTCAGGATTTTAAAGAACGGGTTTTCCCTTCAATTCGTGAAACCGAAATTGAGATTTCACTTTTTCTTGACCCTAACCCAAGAGATATAAATTTGGCATTTGAGCTAGGAAGTGACGCAATTGAACTCCATACAGGAACATTTGCGAATACAACATCGGATGAAGAAAGAATTCATGAGCTTAAACGATTAAAACAAGCAGCTAATCAAATTCATGAGTTGGGAATGAAAGTAAATGCTGGTCATGGATTAAACTTAGAAAATCTTCCAGTTTTTTTAGATGTAGTACCACACCTAAATGAAATAAGTATTGGACACGCTTTGATTAGTAAATCGCTATTTTGGGGTCTTCCAAAAACAGTAAAAGCATATCTAGAAATCATGAGTATCTACAAGGATGTAAAGTGAGTAAAGAAGAAATAAAGCATAAATCTGGTTATGTAGCGATTGTTGGAAAGCCTAATGCGGGTAAATCAACTCTAATGAATCAAATATTAGGGACTAAGCTTTCCATAACAACCCATAAAGCTCAAACTACTCGGCATCAAATTGTTGGGATTCATTCTGAAGATAATGCTCAAATCATTTTTTTAGATACTCCAGGGATTATTAATCCAACATATGAGCTTCAAAAAGCGATGATGCGATTTGTTGAGAAAGCTGAAAAAGATGCTGACATCATCCTTTTTATTGTTGAAGTTTCGGAAAATAATATCCCAGATTATGCTTTTGATGAATTAAGAAGGTTTAAAAAACAAGTTGTATTAGTCATCAATAAAGTTGACACGGAGGAGCAAAAAGTAGTACAACATTTAAGTGAATACCTTAATTCTAGATTTAAATTTACCAATACAATTTTTGTTTCAGCATTAGATGGTCAAGGAGTAAAAGGCTTAGTAGAAACATTGGTAAATGCACTACCTGAAGGCCCTCCATTTTATCCAAAAGACGAACTAAGTGAACACCCACTTCGCTTTTTTGCTTCAGAATTGATTCGAGAGCAATTATTTCTACAATATCATGAAGAACTTCCGTATTCAGCAACTGTTGAAGTAATTCAATATGAAGAACGTACAGACATGGATTACATTAATGCAGAGATTATTGTTAACCGGATGTCGCAAAAAGGTATGATTATTGGTAAAGGTGGAAAAGCTATTAAAAAGCTAGGAACAGAATCTAGAAAATCTATTGAAGAGTTTGTTGATCGTAAAGTCTTTTTAGATTTACATGTAAAGGTTCGTGATAAATGGAGAGATAACCCAAATATGGTTAAGAATTTCGGTTACTGATTTTACATTTTTTGTTCTACCTATTTTTTAGCTTTTTACTCATATTCAATACTCTCTACTAAACTTAATTAATGAGTGATTATGAGTTTCAAAAATGTTCTCTTTACTGCTTTAATCAATTGTATTCTATTTTCAACCGGCTTTTCTCAGGATTCTATTAGTCCTCGATTTACTACATCCCCAGCAATTTCTCCAGATGCCTCAACTATTATATTCTCCTATGATAGTGATCTTTGGAAAGTCTCAGTAGATGGAGGGACAGCAACTAGACTAACAGGAATGGGTGGCAATGAGTCTGCGGCTAGTATTTCACCAGATGGAAAATGGCTTGCTTTTACTTCCGATCAATATGGCAATAACGATGTATATCTCATGCCGGTTACAGGTGGGGAAATTAAACAATTAACTTTTCATCAAGCTGACGATCAAGTCGAATCATGGAGTTGGAATTCAGAAATAATTTATTTCTCATCTGGTAGATATAATCGAATTAGTTCGTATTCAATCCCAATTACTGGTGGTACTCCAAACCGTCTATTTGGACATTATCATAATAATGTCCATAATTTGATTGAACATCCTTCTAGCAATGTATTCTACTTTAATGAGTCTTGGGAGAGTTTCAATTTTCCTCAAAGAAAAGGATATAAAGGTTCATTTAATCCTGATATTAAATCATACAATACTGATTCAAAAACATTCACCAAACATACTAACTGGGAAGGTAAAGACATTTGGCCAACCATTAGTGAAAATGGATCTTTGTATTTTATATCAGATGAATTTAATGGAGAATACAATCTCTATACTTTAGAAAATGGTACGCCTAAACAACTAACTTCATTTATAACCTCAGTAAAATATCCAAAAGTTAGTGCCAACGGAGAGGTTATTGTATTTGAAAAGGATTACCAATTATTCACTTATGAAGTAGTATCTGGAAACACTCAAATGGTTCCTATTTCTATTTTTCAGAATAATACATTAGCTCAAAGTCAGAGTTTCGATATAACCGGTAACATAACAAATGTAGACGTTTCGGTTGATGGAAAAAAGATGGCTTTTATCTCACGCGGTGAGCTTTTTGTTTTTGATATCGATGGAAAATATATCCGTCAAATTGAGACTTCTTCAATGGGTAGAGTACTCGAAGTAAAATGGTTGAGTGATAATAAAACGCTTCTTTTTAATCAGACTGTTGATGGATATCAAAATATATTCACAATCGCTGCAGATGGATCTGAAAAAGAAATAAAACGCACATCTGACAATCAGAATAACAGGGATATTGAAGTAAATTCAGACCGTACCAAGGTAATTTATCATAGCGGAAGAGAAGAGTTAAAAATGATGAATTTGGAATCCTTTAAAAGTGAAATCGTTGTAGAAGACGAATTCTGGGGATTTCAAAATACTCAAGCCTATTTCTCCCCCAATGATGAATATCTTCTCTATAATGCCAAAAGGGATTTCGAACAAGACATCTTTATTTATCATATCGAAAGCAAAGAAATTCTGAACTTAACAAAAACAGGAGTTTCTGAACTTGCGCCATATTGGTCTCCAGATGGGAAATATATTTATTATTCAACAACTCAAACTAGTCCTACCTATCCAAGAGGATCTGGAAATTTTGATGTTTTTAGGCTTGCTTTAGATCGCTTTGAAGAACCTTTCAAGTCTGATAAGTTTGAGGAGCTTTTTGATGAGGATGAAGATGCTGAGGATTCGAAAAAGAATGAGGAAGAGAAGTTAGATATAACTATCAACACAGACCGAATAATGGAACGTGCTGAAGCTGTGGGTGAACGTTTTGGGAATCAGTTTGTAAGTGTGGTGCTCCAAGATGGCGATAAAACGATGGTACTTTATACAAGTAATCATGATGAAGGAAATTCCGCACTATATGTTACGACCTACCAACCTTTTGAAAGATTAAAAACTTCAAAAATCGACGGAATTAATCAGGTTCAGTTTATAAGTGTTTCAAATGGAAAAGCATATGCGATTAGTGGTGGCTCTATTTATAAAATTGATGCTAGTTCAGCCAAGGCAACGAAAATTGAAACAGAACATTCATTCCAAAGAAACCTTCAAGATGAATTCTATCAAATGTTTGAAGAGTTCTGGGCGAATATGGAAGAAAATTTTTATAACGAAACATTCCATGGCATAGATTGGGAAAAAATAAGAGATCAATACCGAACTTATCTTCCTTCTCTTACCAGCCGAAGAGATCTGCGAAGAATGAATAATGACATGCTTGGGGAGCTCAATTCTTCTCATCTTGGCTTCACTTCTAATGGATCTGAGGAAAACGAATTCTATTCTACTGTCTCACTATCCTCAGGATTAATATTCAGCGAAAATAACCCCTATTCTGTTTCTTCAATTGTTAAAAGAGGTCCGCTCGATGTTACTGGGAAAGATGTGAAAATTGGAGACGAGTTGGTTGCTGTAAATAGAATTTCAATCGATAGAAACCTGAATCGTGAATTATACTTTTCATTCCCTGAAATGCAAGAAGAACTCTTGTTAACATTCAAAAGAGCGAACACTACATTTGATGTAAATATTCATCCAGTTTCTTATTTCTCTACTAGAACAGGGCTTTATGATGAGTGGGTTGATTCTAATCAACAGATGGTTGATAAAGAGACAAACGAAAAAGTCGCTTATGTGCATATGAAAAATATGGGTGGTGGCGAACTTCAAAATTTCTTAATCGAAATGACATCAGAAGCTTATAACCGTGATGCTCTTATTCTAGATTTAAGATATAATACAGGTGGAAATGTTCATGATGAAGTTCTTCAGTTTTTATCGCAACGAAAATATGCGCAATGGAAATATCGAGAGGGTAAAATGACTGGACAATCAAATTTTAATCCGGCTGATAAGCCTATTATTCTATTGATAAATGAACAATCTTTAAGTGATGCAGAAGTTACCGCTGCTGGGTTTAAAGAGCTAAAACTTGGTACTGTTGTTGGTACAGAAACCTATCGATGGATTATATTCACGTCGGGTAAAAGCTTAGTCGATGGTTCATTTTATCGTTTACCTAAAGTAGGAGTTTATGGACTTGATGGCTCCAACTTAGAAAAGACAGGAGTTGCTCCTGATATTGAAGTTCACAACAATTTTAAAGACCGATTAACTGGTAATGACCCTCAGTTAACTAGAGCAATAGAATTAATACGAGAGCAATTAAGAAATTAATCGTTTTAAAACTCGCTTCAATGCTTTAATTGGAGCAAGTTTTAAATAATAAGTATTGAAATAGTAGTCTCACTCTCCTCAAAAATGGTGTACTAACAATTACTTATAAATTCTTTTATAAAAATCTATACTCGGTATTGCATGCTAAATAATATTCTCCTAAGCTTTAGGTAATGAAATTTTCAAACCAACATATCTCTTTTACGCCCGCATACTGTTGTATGTGTATGTGCTTAATGTGCACATGATAAAGGGCAAGATATAAACAGTTTTAAAAAACAATAAGCCCTTTTGAATGCAATATCAGAAGGGCTTTTTTGTTGGAATAAATTACATCGTTCTTTAAAATCTATTGCATTCTCATTAAGAAAGGTGGAGGGATCAGGTCCTACGAAGCCTTGGCAACCGTCTCAACAAAAGTTGAGGAAAGGTGCTACATCCTGCTCAACGTACTATTAGCCGTCGTTGGGAAAAATGAGTTCGAAAGCTATTGGTATAAAAGCCTTGTTCGAATTCATTTTGAACAAGGCTTTTTCGTTTTAACAAAAAAATAGAACCCTCACTCAAAATTTACAAACCAATGAGCAACGAATTAAAAGATCGCAAACTAAAATTTGAAACACTGCAATTACACGCAGGCCAACAACCTGATCCCACTACTGGTTCAAGAGCGGTTCCTATTTACCAAACTACTTCATTTAATTTCAATGATTCCGATCATGCTGCAAATCTTTTTGCGCTTCGAGAGTTTGGAAATATTTACACTCGAATCATGAATCCTACGACCGATGTGTTCGAACAACGAATTGCAGCTCTAGAAGGTGGTGTTGCTGCGTTAGCTACAGCCTCTGGACAAGCCGCACAGTTCTTAGCAATCTCAAACCTTGCCCAACAAGGTGATAATATTATCTCTACTCAAAATTTATATGGAGGTACTTATAATCAGTTCAAAGTTACTCTTCCGCGTTTAGGAATTGATGTTCGCTTTGCAGATGAAGATACCGTTGAAGAATTCGAAAAACTGATTGATGATAACACAAAAGCTTTATATGTAGAATCCATTGGAAATCCACGAGGTAACGTAGCCGACTTTGAAGGACTAGCAAAGCTTGGTGATAAATATGGAATTGCACTTATTGTTGATAATACCTTTGGAGCAGGTGGTGCATTGGTTCAACCAATAAAACATGGTGCAAATGTGGTTACTTCTTCAGCAACAAAATGGATTGGAGGTCATGGAACTTCTATAGGTGGTGTAATTGTGGATGGCGGAAACTTCAACTGGGGTAATGGTCGATATCCATTATTCTCTGAACCTTCACCTGGATACCATGGCTTAAATTTCTGGGAAGTTTTTGGATCCGATGGACCTTTTGGAAATATCGCTTTTGCAATTCGCGCTCGTGTTGAGGGTCTTCGAGATTTTGGGTCGTCTCAATCTCCGTTCAATAGCTTCTTACTACTTCAAGGAGTTGAAACCTTGTCGCTACGAGTTGAACGACATAATGAAAATGCACTCAAGTTAGCTGAATGGCTAAAAGAACAAGAAGCCGTTGACTGGGTAAACTTTACAGGACTTCCAGAGCATGACTACCACGAAAGAGCAAAGAAATATTTAAAATCAGGCCACTTTGGGTCTGTATTAACTTTTGGTGTTAAAGGTGGCTACGATAGTGCAAAAACATTCATCAATAATGTAAAGCTAGCAAGTCATTTAGCGAATGTTGGAGATGCTAAAACACTCGTTATTCATCCTGCTTCAACCACTCATCAGCAGCTTTCTGAAAGTGAGAAATCATCAAGTGGTGTAAAGGCAGACTTGATACGTGTCTCGGTAGGAATCGAGCACATTGATGACATCAAGGAAGACTTTGTGAATGCTTTTGCACAATTGGAAGTAGCATAAGTTTAAAATGATTTGGTTCATACTGAGGGATAGCCAAGTATCTATACAGTTTAATAATCTTATAGATCTTTAGGAAGTAACCTCAGGATGACTTTTTATATATTGAATAATCAAGAAAAATATTAAAAACTCATGGACCCAATTTGAGTTCATGATGACTATTTATGAGCGAATTAAAGAAGTACATATTTAATACTACATTTACTACTGAGTCAGGTTTTGAACTCGAGAATCCAGAAGTAGCTTATCATACTTGGGGAAATCTCAATAAGAGAAAAAATAATGTAGTTTTAGTGATTCACGCTTTAACTGGAAATTCTAACCTTGAAGATTGGTTCTCTGGATTTTTTGATTCTTCAAGTCCCATTGATTTAGAGAAGGATTTTGTTATTTGCATGAATATTCCAGGAAGTTGCTATGGATCTGTTGGCCCATGGTCAATAAATCCAAAAAGCGGGAAGCCTTACCAAGGAGACTTTCCAATATTTACCATCCGAGATATAGTTCGATTTCAGCAACTATTGCTGAATGAACTTGAGATTACAGAAGTCAAGCTCGTTCTTGGAGGTTCAATGGGTGGAATGGTTGCCCTTGAATTTGCCATAATGGATGATCGTATTCGAAAATCTTGTATGGTAGCCATGGGAAAATCACATTCACCTTGGGCTATTGGAATAAGTGAAACCCAGCGACAAGCATTATATGCCGACCCAATTTGGAATGGTGGATTTTATGAGCATGATAATCCACCTAAGAATGGACTTTCAGCTGCACGTGCAATGGCTATGCTTACCTATCGTACGCCTCAAAACTACCAAGAAAAATTCCAACGGAATGTAAATTCAGAAAAAAACATCTTTGAAGTAGAATCATATCTACAATATCAGGGACTGAAATTAGTAGAACGTTTCGATGCATTAACTTACGATCGCATGACGCGATCTATGGATACACATGACATTTCTAGAGATAGAGAATCATTTGAAGAAGTTCTTGGCAAACTTAAAACCCCTGTGTTGGTAATTGGGATTGATTCAGACCTACTATATCCAACCTACGAACAAAAAGAACTCGCTGATCTTATACCAAATGCAATATATAAGGAAATCAACTCGATCTATGGTCATGATGCCTTCTTGATTGAGTTTGGACAGATCAATGAGGCTTTGGAGGAGTTTTTAAACTAGCATATTTTTTTTAAAACTTGTTTTATTAATACAAAAAAACTGAATGTTATTTTTTTCCTAAAAAATTAGTATTGTTTGTATCAAATAAACTTATTATTTCATGAAAATTCTATTCGTTTATCCTGAAATGCCTGAAACTTGTTGGACAATGGACAAGGAAATCCAACTAGGTGGCTATAAAGCTCTATTTCCTCCATTAGGTCTACTAACAGTTGCTGCTATGTTACCTGAAGAGTGGGATAAAAAACTAATTGACCTGAATGTTGAACGCCTCAATGACAAATACATTGAAGAAGCTGATTTTATTTTTGTCGGTGGGATGAATGTTCAAGAAGTTTCCATGAGAGAAATAATTCACCGTGTAAAAAAGTTTGATAAACCTGTTGTGGCGGGCGGTCCTTTATTAACTCATGAATATGAACGGTTTCCTGAAATTGACTATCTCATCTTGAACGAGGCAGAAATCACACTTCCATTATTTCTTGATGATTTGGAAAAAGGAACTCTAAAAAGAGTATATAAAACGGATGAATTTGCAAATGTGCATGAAACTCCCATTCCTCTATGGCATTTAGCAAAGATGGATAAATATGCGGCGGGAATAATTCAGTATTCTCGGGGATGTCCTTATATGTGTGACTTTTGTGATGTAACCTCCTTATTTGGAAGAAGACCCAGAACCAAAACAGCTGATCAGATAATCAGAGAGCTTGAAAGCATACCAGATATCGATCGTTTCGGTAACATATTCTTTGCTGACGACAACCTCATCGGAAATAAAAAAGAGGTAAAGCAAGATTTACTTCCTAGACTCAAAGAGTGGCAGGATACAAAGGAAGAAAAGCTATGGTTTTCAACTCAATTGACAATTACTCTTGCTGATGCTGAATCAAATGTTGGAAGCAGGATTTGGAACTGTGTTTATTGGATTAGAAACTCCTGATGAAGAAACCTTAGCACTATGCCGTAAAAAACAAAATACAAAGCGGAATCTGGTCGACAATATAAAGTACTTGCAGAATAAAGGGTTCGAAGTTATGGCGGGCTTCATTTTAGGTTTTGATAACGACGATGAAGGCGTATTTGACCGTCAAATTGAGTTTATACAGGAAAGTGGTATAACCATGTGCATTATTGGATTGCTTAATGCGCCTCCTGGCACCGAATTGCATGAAAGAATGAAGAAGGAAAATCGGTTACTTGACCAAAACTGGTTTTTTGAAGGAGCTACGAATATCGTTCCTATTATGGATACAAAGATACTTATGGACGGATTTAACCGTACCGTTTCCTATCTATATAGTGGAAAAGGTTTTTATGAAAGAACCGTAAAATTCTTATCGATGTATGAAAAGCCCGAAATCCATAAAAACTCGAAGTTTGTATTTCGGTTTTATATGTTAAGAGGACTACTTATGGGCTTTTATAAACTTGGAATTACCAATCCAGACAGGAAGTATTTTTGGAAGCTTTTATTTTGGTGTATAAAGAACAAACCTTCGATGTGGACATATAGCATACAAGCTTTTGCTAGAGCGACTCACTTTCGGGATGTTTACCAAAACAATTCGTACAAAGCAGATAACTTACTAAACGAGATGAAACTGAGAGAAGACCGTAGCAAAATGATATCAGATCAAGAGATAAGCCAGATTTTACAGGAAGTTTCTTAGGATATCACTACATAGTGCAAGTATTCACTTTTCAAATACTATTTCTATAGCTTTTTGATATTTCGTAACAGGTTTAAGTTTCATACGCTGAAAGTGTTCAATCTTCAATAGCACGGTGATTTATCACAGGGTCAGGAATTTGATACCAAAGATCTAAGCCCAATTTGTGATTATCAGAAATAATCACATTACCCCTGTTGTCTTCTGTATCAAAATGTAGCGACCTAATCGAACCTTCTAGTATTAACTAGATACAGAATAACTAAACGGTCTCAGATTTTGTGCTATTAGATATTATTTCAAACAACTCTGAACCCTAGAGATTCTGAAGAAAATCTAAAGAACGTATATACCATTCATTTCTCTTTTGATATCTCGTTTACATTCGAACTGAGAAAATTCTAGCTACCATATTCTGCCCTTCTTTTCTAGAAATTTAGCTGTAAGAATCTGGTAATAAAATATTTTATGTACATAATTGAAAATTCTTGACAGGTTATGGGAAATTAGGGTACATTGTGGGGTGATGTGGGAGAGAGTGGGGACTTTTTCTTCTCGTCATATTTTAGCAATCAAAATTTCACGTAGCGGGAACCGTGTACAGCTTCAAAGGCCAATATGAGTATAGTATAGACGAGAAAGGACGTATTTCCTTCCCGGCTAAGATGCGTAAGGTACTCTCTCCTTCCGCACAAGATCGCTTTGTTGTTGTTCGAGGAATTGAACATTGCCTCTATTTATACCCCGAAAATGAATGGCAAAATGTAGAGCAAGCGCTCTCACAAGCGAACAATTTTACCCGTTCTGGGCGAATTGCTAAAAGAAACTTCCTTCGTTATGCTGAAGATGTAGCACTCGATAAACAAAATCGAATTGCTATTCCAGCTGATCATTCTACCTATGCAGGTATCAGCTCCAAAGCTGTATTTATTGGTATGGGACAGTATATCGAAGTTTGGTCTCCTGAGAAATTAAATGAAGCTGATGAAAATCTAGATGCAGATACATTTGAAGAGATTTTCGAACAAGTTATGGGGGGCGGCACACAAACCGATGCTAATTGAAATGCCGACATATTATGAGCATATCCCAGTAATGCTTCGCGAATGTATGGATGCCCTCGATATAAAAGAAGACGGCATTTATATAGACGGAACCCTTGGTGGTGGAGGTCATTCAAAAGAAATTTTATCTCATCTCGGAAGAAATGGACAGCTATTTGGCATCGATCAAGATGACGAAGCAATTGCATCCGCTACTTCTCGTATTGGAGAAGATTCTAGATTTAACATATTAAAGGGTAATTTTGGCTACCTGACGACCCTTCTACCTCCCCATGTAAAAGGTCAGGTAGCCGGAATCCTTTTAGATCTTGGTGTTTCAACACATCAGATTAAAGAAGGTGAACGAGGGTTTAGTTTTCAAGAAGATGGTCCATTAGACATGAGAATGGGAAATCTTACTGGAGTATCTGCCTATCAGGTTGTAAACAATTATGACTATGAAACCCTACGTGATGTAATATTTCATTATGGTGAAGAGCGCGGAAGTCGTCAAATAGCTAAAGCAATAATTGATGCTCGTCCGATTGAGACCACTGGTGAACTTAGAAAAGTAATTGCTGAGATTGTTCCCGGAAGATTCCAGGTGAAATCACTTGCTCGTGTGTTTCAAGGTATTAGAATCGAGGTTAATCGCGAACTCGAAATGTTGAAAGATGTACTAACTCAATCACTTGAAGTTTTAAAACCGGGTGGTCGGCTTGTTGTAATGTCATATCATTCTTTGGAAGACCGTATTGTTAAGCGATTTTTTAAAGCTGGAAATTTAGAAGGCAAAATTGAGAAAGATTTTTACGGAAACGTCATATCCCCGCTTCAAACAATAACCAGACAGGTTATTACCCCATCCGAAGCTGAGGTTTCCAATAATCCCGCGGCTCGAAGTGCTAAACTTCGGATTGCTGAAAAAACCTCCGGAGGCGGCTCATGATGGTGCAATCCCCGCTCAAGCGTCACGAAATAAAGCCAAACCTCCGAAAAGTCCCTAAACCTGACATAACACCCTCGTCTCCTTCAGCCAAAAAAAGCAAGACTAACAAACGAGTTAAAGTCATTGAAAAGAACTCTGGTTTACCCAAAGTAAAACCAGGAAAAGTAATTTTTGCTACTATTATAATCGGTGTTATTGGTTTTGCATACCTCACTCATGTATTTGCTACTCAAAAGCTATTACAAGAAGTGCAGTTACTAGAACAGGAGTACAACAAAGCTCGACAAATGCATGATGAATTAAAGTTAAGGTACGACCGAATGGTTGGACCAGCTGAAATTTATCAAAAGGCTAAAGAACAAGGGTTTATCAATGGCGGCCCTGCCGATAAAGTCATCATTGTAGAAAGATGAGTGACCACAGAACTGCCATATTAAGCCGAATGTTTATTATACTGGGATTGCTATTTCTGCTTCCCTGTGCTCTAGCTTTTCAACTTTTCCGAATTAACTATGTTGAGGGTGAAGGTTTACGAGAGCTTTGGAGTAAACAAGCTATAGATTTCATTTCAATTCCTGCCCAACGTGGCAATATTTATGACAAAAATGGAACACTATTAGCAACGAATGCAACGGATTATCAGATTGCACTTGACCCAAAGATGAAAGGTCTAACTCGTGATCAAATTCTTAATCTATCCATTAAATTAGGCGAACTTTCTGGTCAACCAAGCTCCTTTTTTCTAAACAAAATTGATCAAGCTCCATCCCGATCTAGATATGTAGTTCTTGGAAAGAACTTATCCGGAATTGACAAAGACGAAATTAAGGCGCTAGGCATTAAAGGAGTTATAATTGAAGAAAACTTTAGAAGAAAATATACATTCGGAAGTCTAGCTGCACATTCTTTAGGCTTTGTAAATCATAATATGAATGGCCGAACAGGAATTGAATCATTCTATAATGATGATCTTAAAGGTGAAGATGGTGTTCGACAAGTACGTAAAGATCCTTTTGGAAACATTTCAGAATATGTTGGAGCCCCAAAGAAACTTCCGCAAGATGGATACTCTCTTTACACAACTATTGATGCATACATACAGGCTATTCTTGAAGATGAGTTAAAAGCTGGAGTTGTTAAACATAATGCTACCTATGGAACTGGAATTATCATTGAACCAAGTACTGGTGCAATTAAAGCTCTAGCTAACTACCCTACTTTCGACCCCAATTTCCCTGGTAATGAAGATGATATTAATAGAAGAAATTTTGCAATTTCAGATATGGTTGAGCCTGGCTCAACTTTCAAACTAGTAACAGCAATAGCCGCTGTTGAGCAGAATAAAATAGATTTTGAAGAAATTTTTGAAACTCCTGAAAATGGTGAAGTTGTAATTCACGGATTAACACTTCGCGATCATGACCCACTAGGAAGTATGGATTTTTCTGGAGTAATGAGACAATCATCTAATGTCGCTACTGCTGAAATCGCTATGCGATTAGATAACGACAAGTTCTATCAGTATGCTCGTAATATGGGTTTTGGGACTCCAACATATGTTGATATTGCTGGAGAAGAAAGTGGTCGAATGGCTAAACCATATGAGTGGAGTTTAGTTAGCTTACCTTGGATGTCTCACGGATATGAATTACTTGCAACGCCAATCCAGGTTGCACAAGCATATTCAGCCTTTGCAAATGACGGCATGTTGATGAGACCTTATATTGTAGAACGTGTTGAGGATAAACAAGGAAATATTATTTCTGAACATGAACCGGTCGAAATTAGGCGTATTGCTAAAAAGAAAACACTAGATTTATTACTTCCGATCTTCGAAAGTGTTGTTTCAGATTCTGGAACTGGTGATTTAGCTCAAGTCGAAGGACTTAAAATTGCTGGGAAAACAGGAACAGCAAAAAAAGTAGTCAATGGACGCTATACAAATAATTACCGAGGTTCTTTTGTAGGCTTTTTTCCTATAGATAATCCCAAATATGTTTGTTTAATACTTCTTGATGAGCCTAAACCTGTAGGTTATGGTGGTTATACTGCTGGTCCTATTTTCAGGCAAGTTGCTACTAGAATTGCTGGTCTTGATAGTGATTTACAACGAAATTTCGATTATGGCTTAACTGACTCAGATATAATTGCACAAGCTCCTTCTCTTGAAGGTCTTTCTCAAACTGAGGCTGAAGAAATTCTTAGTTCTTTAAATATTGATTTTAAAATTTCAGGTAAAGCAGGATTCATTTTAAAACAACTTCCGGAAGCTGGCTCATTATTAAATGCTGGTGATGAAATTTTACTCACACTTTCGGAAACCTATTCTCCAATTGATAGTGCAAGCACAAAAGAAGGGTTTGCCTCTATTCCTGATTTAAAAGGAATGAGCATGCGTAATGCCTCTAGCCTACTTGCCAATTTAGGACTTAAATCTACAATGGTTGGTTCTGGAACAGTATTCGCTCAATTCCCAAAAGTAGGTGAATTGATGAGAGAAGGCAGTGAAGTAACGATACGAGGAAAAGCCAAATCACTGGAAATTATAACGGAAGCAGGTAGAGAAGAATAAATTGTATATCAAGGAACTCATAGAACTTGTGAACCCACTTCACGTTTCGAGAACGAAACCTGATGGTGATCTACATAGTCTGGTTCAAAATTCCAGAGAAGTAACAGAGGGTTCTGTATTTATTGCTGTACGTGGGCATGAAGTAGATGGACATATGTTTCTCGAAGATGCTATTTCACAAGGTGCTAAAGTTCTGATTACTGAAGAAAGTTATTATACAGATGCTGAAGGGGTTTGTATAATGGAAGTTGAGAATACAAGGGTTCTTGTTGGAAAATTAGCTCAAGCGTTTGCAGGCAACCCAGCTAGAAAACTCTCGATTATTGGTATAACAGGAACAAATGGTAAGACTACCACAGCTACTCTAGTTCATCAAGTACTATGTAAAGTAGGTAAAAAGGCCTCACTTCTTGGTACTGTTTCGAAAAAGATTTTAGAAGAAGAGATTACAAGCTCTCTCACGACCTCCGATCCCATTGAACTTGCTGACGATATGAAAATGATGGTAGATTTTGGGTCTCAATACCTAGTAATGGAAGTTTCTTCTCACGCACTAGTTCAACATAGAGTATCAGGATTTAATTTTGAAATTGCGGCATTTACAAACCTTAGTCATGACCACCTTGACTACCATATTACTTTTGAAGAATACGCAAAGGCTAAAAAAATACTTTTTGATGAGCTTCCTGCTTCATCCACTGCAATAATTAATGCAAATGATGAGCATGGCCTATTTATGCTTTCTGATTGTACAGCAAAAAATATTTTACTCTCATTTGGAACTGAACAAACTAATATCCTCTCTAACACATCAAAGGGTTTAGTAATTAGTATTGAAGGAAAAAATATTTCATCTCCTTTGCTTGGGAAATTCAATGCTTATAATGTAGCTGAAGCCTTTTTGATTTGCCGCGAATTAGGGATCGAAACAGACTCTATTGTTGAAGCTCTAAAAACTTCAACCGGAGCAACTGGAAGAATGGAAGCTATTGAAATGGAAGGAGCTCCACTCGTTATAATTGATTACGCACATACACCAGATGCTTTAGAGAATGTACTTTCTACCTTATCTCAAATCAAAGAAAACAATCAAAAACTGATTGTAATTTTTGGTGCAGGAGGCGATCGCGACACTACAAAAAGACCTGAAATGGCGCAAAGTGTTCATACTTTTGCTGATAATATTATTGTAACAAGTGACAACCCTAGATTTGAAGATCCAGAAGTTATAATAAAGAATATTTTGGAAGGGTTTAATAACCTAGACAAGGTTCAAAGCATCACTAATAGGAAAGATGCTATCTATAAAGGAATTTCAGAAGCTAGTGCAAATGATATAATCCTTATCGCAGGTAAAGGTCATGAAGATTATCAAGATGTTGCTGGTATAAAACACCCTTTTGATGACCGATTAGTCGCTCAAGAAGCGCTCGAAATTTATAGAATGGGAGGCTTTTAATGTTATACGAACTATTTGCATGGTTAGAAGCTACATATGAATTTCCTGGTGCTCAGGCCATGGCATTTATCTCAACACGAACGGGATTAGCTGCTGTAACTTCATTGTTAATTAGCCTCATTATTGGTCGGCGAATTATTAAATGGTTAAGCAAAATGCAACTTGGCGAAGTGATACGTGAAGATATTGGACTTGATCACCACGCAAGCAAACGTGGAACTCCATCAATGGGAGGCGTTATTATTCTCTTAGCCACGCTAATTCCTACACTACTCTTTAGCCAAATGGACAGTATTTACGTATGGCTTATTTTCTTTGTGATGGTTTCTCTTGGAGTAGTTGGCTTTATTGACGATTACATTAAAGTGGTGAAAAAAGATAAGAGTGGACTAGCTGGAAAATTTAAAGTAGCTGGTCAGGTTACTGTAGGCTTAGTTTTAGGTTCTGTTCTTTATTTTCATCCAGATTTTGAATTATTTAACACGCTTTCAACTGTTCCTTTTGCTAAGGATTTAAATATCGATTATGCATTCTTTGGAGAACAATGGGGTTGGGTAATTTACTTACCTGTATCCGTTTTTATCATTACTGCTGTTAGTAATGCCACTAATCTAACTGATGGATTGGATGGTCTTGCTTCGGGTACTTCGGCCATTTGTGGATTTGTATTTGCCATATATGCATATGTTTCTGGAAGAGTTGATTACACTTCATTTCTAGACATCATGTATTTACCAGGTGCTGGCGAACTCACCATTTTTTGCGCATCATTGATTGGAGCTTGCATGGGCTTCCTTTGGTACAATACCAACCCTGCTTCAGTTTTCATGGGAGATACTGGATCATTAGCAATTGGCGGTGCATTCGGAGCTTTAGCATTGATGCTTCACAAAGAGCTACTTTTACCATTTATTTGTGGTGTCTTCTTCTTTGAAACACTTTCTGTTATTATTCAAACTACTTATTTCAAGTACACTAAAAGAAAATATGGAGAAGGTAGACGGGTCTTTTTAATGACACCAATCCACCATCATTTTGAAAAGAAAGGATGGTCGGAACAGAAAATCGTAGTTCGTTTTTGGATCATCACGATACTTTTTGCACTTATTAGCTTACTAACCCTCAAAATCCGATGATAGACGTTCAAGGCAAACATATCGTCGTGATTGGCGCAGCACGTAGCGGTGTAGCAGCTGCAATTCTCCTTAAACATAAAGGAGCAGAGGTTTTTGTATCCGATGCTGGTGCAGTTTCAATATCGTCAAAAACAAAGTTGATTGATTTAGGCATTGAATTTGAAGAAAATGGGCATACAAAATTAGCCGAAAAGGGAAATTTTGCGGTTGTAAGTCCAGGTGTACCAACTGAAGCTCCGCTGGTTCAAACATACTTAAACTCAGGTAAGGAAGTATGTTCAGAAATTGAAATTGCAAGCTGGTTCACTGATAAAAATATTATAGCCATTACTGGTAGTAATGGAAAAACAACTGTTACTTCATGGCTAGCTCACATCTGGGAAACGGCGCATGCTGACTTTAGCCTTGCAGGCAATATTGGTTTTGCATTTTCAGAAAAAGTAGAGAATGCAAAAGGTGAGCATATTCTAGAAGTTAGCAGCTTCCAGCTCGATCATATTTATACTTTCAAGCCTACCATTAGCGTACTTTTAAATATTACTCCAGATCATTTAGATAGATATGGGTATAAATTAGAAAATTACGCCGCATCCAAATTTAGAATTACCGAAAACCAGACGGAAAATAACTGGTTCATTTTCAACTATGATGATCCGCTCATCAAACAACATGTTGAAGTTCTACAAAAGAAAGAAAGCTACCCTCAATTGTGGGGATTTTCGAATAAAAACGAAGTCCCTGAAGGCGCTTTTATTCGCAACGACCAAATCATCTTCAGATTCAATAATAAGGAAGAAACCCTTATGTCAGTGTTCGAACTCGGCCTACAAGGTCAACATAATTTACAAAACGGTCTTGCTGCAGCACTTGCAGCGCGAGCCGCTGAAATTAAAAACGAAGCTATTCGAGAAAGCCTCAAATCCTTTACAGGAGTTGAAAATCGGCTTGAAGTAGTACGGGCTGTTAAAGGTGTTAAATACATCAACGACAGTAAAGCGACCAACGTAAATGCCGTTTGGTTTGCGCTCGATAGTTATTCCGTTCCTATGACTTTAATTCTTGGAGGACGCGACAAAGGTAACGATTACTCTGAATTGGTTGACCAAATCAAAGATAAAGTTCACACCATTATAGCTATCGGAGAGTCGAAAGATAGAATCAAGGAACAACTTGGGAATATCCCTCCTCATTTTGAAATTGCAGAAACCATGCGTGACGCTGTTCGACTTGCCAATAAAGTTGCTAAACGAGGCGAAATAGTGTTGTTAAGTCCTGCATGCTCGTCTTTCGATATGTATGATGATTACGAACACCGAGGAAAGGCTTTTAAAGATGAGGTCAATAAACTGTAAGTGACCCACACTAGTCCACATAGAAATATCTCAAGTGTTCTTGGTACAAGCCTGGAAGACATCGATACCAGAAAGCAAGGTAGTGACAGGATTCTGCTTATGGCCATCATCATGCTAATGATGTTTGGAATTCTAGCGGTGTATTCTTCAATTGCCTTCTTTGCTGCGTCGAACGAGACTTCAGCATTTGCTTTAGTTACTCGTCATGTTGTAAAACTTGGGATAGCATTCTTTGTGATGTTAATTGTTTCGAAAGTTAACTATCACACTTTAGCTAAGTTTAGCCGTGTTGGAATGGTAATAAGTTTATTCCTATTAGTGGCAGTTTTGATATTTGGGACTGAGCAATTTGGTGCAAAACGATGGCTTAATTTTGGAGGATTCAGTTTTCAACCTTCTACGATTGCCACGGTGGCTCTACTTTTACATGTAAGTGTATTATTGAGTGAAAAACAGGAATACATTAAAGACTTTAAGAAATCCTTTATGCCCATAATGATATGGGTAACCATTACTTGTGGGCTGATTGGAATCGAAGATTTTAGTAGTGCTGGTATTTTGATGGGTATATGTCTCATCATGATGTTTATTGGTCGAGTAAGTATACTTCAACTAAGTTCAATGATCGGAGTTGCTGTACTCGGTGGAATGCTTTTATTGAGTCAATCAACAAACCGACAAGACCGAGTTGATCAATATCTTCAACAAATTGAAAATATTGAAACTCAAGAGTTTTTAACTGGAAGTGGATATCAGGTGCAACAAGCTCATATTGCGATTGCTAAAGGAGAGTTATTTGGTGTTGGTATCGGAAAGAGTTCACAAAGAGACTTCCTCCCTGCTCCTTACAATGATTTCATTTTTGCAATTATAGCTGAAGAATATGGTATCGCTGGTGCTCTAGCATTGATTGTTTTATTCAGTCTTATTTTGATTCGAGGTGTGGTATTTATTGCACGAAAAGCAGAAGACACACTAGGATCTCTTCTTGCTGTTGGATGTACTCTCACTATAGTTTTATATGGATTTGTAAACGCCAGTGTAGCAAGCGGTTTACTTCCAGTAACTGGTTTACCAATGCCTTTTGTTAGCTATGGTGGAACCAGTATGATGTTTGCAGGATTGATGGTTGGTATCATACTAAATATTTCGAAACATAATCGAGATAAGGGGGCCATCTTCTATGCATAAGCCAAAAATATTAATTGCAGCAGGTGGTACCGGTGGTCATGTTTATCCTGCTATTGCAATTGCAGATGCCCTAAAAGCTGAAAATTCCCAAACCGAGATTTTATTCGTTGGAACCAAAAATCATATGGAATGGAAAGCAGTTCCTAAAGCTGGTTATGAAATTGTTAATGTTTGGATAAGTGGGTTTCATCGTAGGCTCACTTTGAAAAATCTTTTGTTTCCAATTAAGCTTATTACCGCATTGGCTCAAAGCTTTAAGATTATAACATCTTACAAACCTCAAGTAGTTGTTTCATGTGGTGGATATGTTGCTGGCCCAATTGGTTGGGTAGCTGGAAAGAAAAGAATACCCGTTGTAATTCAAGAGCAAAATGGATTCCCTGGCGTTACAAATAGATTATTGGCAAAGTTTGCCGTCAAAATATTTACTGCATTTAAAGAAGCCGAAAAATTTCTTCCTGCAAACAAAATTACAATTACTGGAAATCCAACTCGAAACACCCTGACTTCTGTTGATAAAGAGATTGGTCTTAGCTCTTTTGGATTTAACAGTTCTAAGCCTGTTTTACTAATAATGGGTGGAAGTGGTGGCGCAAAATCAATAAATGAGTCGGTTAAAAAGAATTTAGAATCTCTACATGATAAAGCTGGTCTTCAAATTATCTGGCAATGTGGTTCCCGTTATTTTGATTCTCTGTCGACGGAAGTTGATTTAGAAAAATTCCCAAACCTTAGACTTACTGCTTTTATAGATCATATGGCTGAAGCATATGCAGCTGCCGATTTGGTTATTAGTCGCGCAGGAGCTAGTTCTTGCTCAGAATTTATGCTTATTGGAATGCCGAGCGTACTAATTCCATCGCCTAATGTTGCTGGAGATCATCAAACAGAAAATGCAAAAGCAATGAGTAAGGCTGGGGCATCTGAATTATTGAAAGATGAAGATGCCATAAATGCTCTGCCTGAATTGGTACAGCAATTAATTACAGATCAAGAAAGGCTAAAGAAAATGAATCTAGCAGCTTTAAAATTAGCAAAACCAGATGCAGCTAAAGAAATAGCAAAAGAAATTTTAGAACTTGCAAAATCTCGATTGAATTGATGGACAAACGAATAGAAACACAACCCATTTTCGGCAGAACCAAACATATACACATGGTAGGGATAGGTGGTATTGGGATGAGCGGAATAGCCGAGATTTTAATTCATCGTGGATATAAGATATCTGGTTCTGATGGCGTACTCGGCGAAACTACCAAACGCCTTGAAGATATTGGTGCAACTATTTTTGAAGGTCATGCAGCCGAGAATATTGAAGGTGCTGATGTTGTGGTTTATACTAGTGCCGTAAAAGCTTCAGATAACGAAGAAACAAAAGCCGCAATTGAACAACGAATTCCGACGATCAAAAGAGCTGAAATGCTTGCTGAATTGATGAAGATGAAATACGGAATTGGTGTTGCTGGAACTCATGGTAAAACTACTACAACTACCATGGTTGGGCTAGTTACTCAAAAAGGTAATTATGATCCTACTATAATTGTAGGTGGTAAAGTTCACAGTTTTGATAAAACCAATGCCGTGGTTGGTAAAGGTGATGTAATTGTAGTAGAAGCAGACGAATTCGACCGAACTTTTCTACGTCTAACACCATCCATAGCAATAATTACAAACATCGAAGCTGAACATCTTGATATTTATGATGATCTAGATGATGTAAAACAAGCATTTGTTGATTACGCGAACAAAGTACCTTTTTATGGCTCTGTAATTGTTTGTTTAGACGACTCAAATGTTAGAAGTATTCTCCCTCTATTAGAGCGCAGAGTTATTTCCTATGGTCTTACGCCACAGGCTCAAATACGTGCAACTGATATTATTATATCTGAGTTTATCTCAACATTCACAGTTACAAATAATGGCGAAAAATTGGGTGTTATTACCTTAAAGTCACCAGGTGAACATAATGTTTTAAATGCGCTGGCATCAATAGCCACAGGTATCGAACTCGATATCGAATTTAAGTTGATAAAGGCTGGCTTAGAAAGTTTTGAAGGTGTTTATCGAAGATTCCAGCAAAAATATAGTAATGGAGTTATGGTTATTGATGATTATGCCCATCACCCAACTGAAGTTCAGGCCACACTAAATGCTGCTAATAGCGGCTGGCCAGATCGAAGAGTTGTTGCTGTATTTCAACCACATTTGTATTCCAGAACTCAAGATTTGTATAAAGAATTTGGCCTCTCCTTTTTTGATGCCGAAATACTTGTTGTTACCGATGTCTACCCATCTCGAGAAAAACCAATTGATGGAGTTACAGGAAAACTGATTTCCGATACAGCCGAGCAATACGGGCATAAGAATGTAATCTATGTAGAAGACAAAAATGATGTGACTGAGAAATTGAAAGAGATCGTTAAATCCGGTGATATCATCATTACAATGGGTGCTGGGGATATCTATCGTTCTGGTGAGAGCTTTGTAAAAGAAATTGAATCAGGAAATTTTATAATCGAAAAAAATTGAATTGAGTAAGCAAGTAAAACATACCGAAGCTCAAAAAGGGAAGTTACTTCCTTGGCTAACTGCTGTTTTAATGGTACTTGGAATTGCTGTGCTTGCTGCATTGTATTGGAATAGAAATGTAACCATTAACGATATTGAAATTGTAGGCACAAACTTTTCAACTCCTGAAGAAATCGTTTTAGCGGCTGCTGTACCTATTGGAATACAACCAGATAGTCTTGATCTGCAGGCATTGGTAGCTAGAGTTGAGGCTTTGAGTTATGTAAAATCAGTAATGCCTTATATAGAGCCAAGTGGTGATTTAAAAATCACAATTTCAGAGCGTCAACCAATAGCTATTTTAGTAAAAGGTTCAGACAGAATTTATGTAGATGCAGACGGAGTGAGACTTCCAATTCTTGAAGGTAAAACACAGAATTTACCCTTGGTATATGGATTTAGGGCAACAATTCACCCCGATACCTTGAAATCAAAGGAATTTAATCAAATAAGAGATTTTCTGGTCGGTGCTAAAGCCAATAAATTTGGATGGGCAACCATCAGTGAAGTGGCATATAGCCAAGAAGAAGGAGTCGTAGCATTGAGTCATGAAAATGGAGTTAAACTGCTTTTTGGAGTCAACGATTTCGAAACAAAACTCAATAATTGGGAAGCTTTTTATGCAGAAGTTATTCGCGTAAAAGGAATTCAAAGCATGCAACAAGTAGATCTTAGATTTAAAAACCAGGTAGTTACTCGTGAAAGTTAGCAAAACATTTAGCAATCAATTAAACCAGCGGAACTGATATGTCAGAACAAGAAAACATTATGGTAGGTCTCGATATTGGGACCACAAAAATCTGCGCAATCGTAGCTTCTATTGATGAGCAGAAACGTATTAATATTTTAGGCGTTGGTAAAGCACCTAGCGACGGTTTGAACCGAGGCGTGGTTGTGAATATCGATAAAACTGTTAGCGCAATTAAGGATGCTATTGCTCAAGCAGAGCTTGCTTCTGGGATTCAGGTAAACTCTGTAAATGTTGGTATTGCAGGTGATCATATTCGTAGCATGCGTAGCAAAGGTGTTATTACCATCAACAATAAAGACAATGAAATTACAGGACATGATGTAGAGCGATTACTTGAAGATTGCCAGCGTATCATGCTTCCTACGGATCAACAAATCCTTCACGTAATACCTCAAGAGTTTGTCGTTGATGGTCAAGACGGTATAAATGATCCAGTGGGAATGAGCGGAATGAGAATGGAAGCTGAAGTTCATATTATAACTGGACTAGTTTCTGCCGCTAAAAATATTTATCGCTGTGTGGAACGAGCAGGATACCAAGTGGCCGATATAATCCTTGAGCCATTAGCTTCTTCATATGCTGTTCTTGATCAAGAAGAAAAAGAAGCTGGCGTAGTTTTAGTTGATATCGGTGGTGGAACGACAGATGTAGCTATCTTTCAGGATAATACCATTCGACATACTGCTGTAATTGCTATTGCAGGTCAAAAAGTGACCGACGATATCAGACTTGGTCTTAGTGTTTTAGACGATCAAGCTGAGACGTTAAAACGAAATCATGGCGAAAGCTACGCCGATATGATTATGACGGATGAAGTTATTACAGTACCTGGAATAGCAGGTCGACCGCCAAAAGAAATCACAAAAAGCATTCTTGCTAAAATCATACAAGCAAGAATGGAAGAAATTTTAGAAATCGTAAGTATTGAGATCAAACGAAGCGGTTATTCCGAATCACTTAGCGCCGGTGTTGTACTAACTGGTGGTGGATCTCTTATTAAGAATATTACTTCTCTAGGCACTGAAATACTTGGTATGGATGCCAAAGTTGGAATCCCTCTAGGTATCACTGGTGGTTTAGTGGAAGAAGTTAACAGCCCAATTTACGCAACAGGCGTTGGGTTAGTTGTTCATGCCCTTCAAACGGGTACGAATACAAACAAGACAATGATCCCTTCTTCATCGAAGGCAACCAGCGTGGAACAGGTTATGGCGAAAATCGCCGACCGAATGAAAAGTTGGTTTAAAGAGCTTTAAACAGCAATCATCTACAGAAAACAGAATAATCCAGTAAACAAACACAACAGGAGTAATCATGGCTACTTTCTTCTTTGACGAACAAAGCCAAGAAAACGCTAAAATTAAAGTAATTGGCGTTGGTGGTGGTGGCGGAAACGCTATCAATAATATGATAAGTATGGGACTCGATAGCGTAGAATATATAGCGCTAAATACCGATGCCCAAGCACTAAAAAACAGCATGGCTGACTTGAAAATTCAAGTTGGATCTGCCCTAACCAGCGGACTTGGAGCAGGCGCTCGACCTGAGATAGGTCGCGAAGCTGTTGAAGAAAACAGACACGAAATTGAAGAAGCACTCGAAAGTGCAGATATGATTTTCGTAACTGCTGGAATGGGTGGTGGAACCGGAACGGGAGGCGCACCTGTAGTTGCAGGTATGGCTAAGCGTAAGGGAATTCTTACCGTTGGAATTATTACAACTCCATTCGACTGCGAAGGAAAAATTCGAAAAAAATATGCTCTAGAAGGTATTAATGAGTTAAAGAAAAACTGTGATACTGTAATCGTTATTCCTAATGAACGATTATTAGATATCGCAGATGAGAATACTTCTTTAATGGATGCATTCAGATTAGCAAACGAAGTTCTTTACAATGCAACACGTGGTATAAGCGATCTTATACTTATGCCCGGTTTAATCAACCTTGATTTTGCAGATGTACGTACTACAATGACTGATGGTGGAGCTGCAATTATGGGCTCAGCAACAGCATCAGGTGCTGACCGTGCTGAATTAGCTGCTCGCGAAGCTATTAATTCTCCGCTACTTGATGGAGTGAGCATCCGAGGTGCAAGAAATGTACTTGTAAATATATCAGCTGGTTCAAACCTTGGTATGCGTGAAACAACCACCGCTACTAGTATAATTCAGCAAGAAGCGGGTGATAATGCAGAAATCATTCTAGGTACCGTATTAGATGAAGAATTCGGTGATGAAATCAGAGTAACAGTTATTGCAACTGGATTTGATTTAGCTGAAGACCGAAATACTGCACGTGTTGCACCAAGACAACCTCTTAATGTAGCAGCAGAACAAGCGATAACAAATCAAACTGCTCCTAAGCAAGAAATCTCTACTCGATTCACAAGAACTACGGGTGATTTCTATAAAGGAGAAGGAAATTTAAAAAGGCTAGATACTCCTTCTTACTTACGTCGTGACCTCAACGTAAAAAAAGAAGAAGCAGCTGCCGAACCCGAGCAAACAACTCCAGAACAACAAAACACCAATGTAGCTCCTTTCCAAAGTAGAGCGGAGCGTATAAGAAAAGACGATTCTGATCAACCAGCATTTTTGCGGAAGATCATGGATTAACACCCGAATATCTGGTTTTCCCCCGGGATATCATGGGAATGGTATCTCTAAACCAGAATAGTTTACTGGAAGATTATAGCCAATGTTCGTTTTACGAACTGGCCAGCAGACGGCAGGCTATAGATTGCTAACAATAAAAGAAGCTCCTTGATAGGGAGCTTCTTTTTTTATGTTATTTAATTAGAAGCATTTTCCTAGTTAGAACTTCATTCGAAGTTTTTAAATGATAAAAATATATTCCTGTTGATAATCCTGAAGCGTCAAAAGTATACACATGTCTTCCTCTTGATAATGCACCATCAACAAGTACACCAACCATTCTTCCTAATGTATCATAAATTAAGAGTTGGACATCTTGATTATTTGGAATAGAAAACTCAATATTTGTACTAGGATTAAAAGGATTTGGAAAATTTTGGAAAAGCTCAATTTTGCTTGGCACATCATAAGAAGATTCTTCATTAGGAACTGGTAGAACATCTACATCTATCATTGCAGCTATTACGCTGTCGCTTAGGGCATAGTTATTAATTTTAACATCATCAACCCAACCAATAAATGGATTAGATAGTGTGTAATTATTACCAACATAAACATCACTGTTTTCGAAGATTATCTTTCCAGAATAAACTAAGGAGTCTCTCAACTCACCGTTTATATAAATTTTCATTTCTGAATCACTTAATGTACCGGCAATATGAAACCATTCTCCAGGAATAACAGGGCCGTCACGAAAACTTAGATTTGAATTATTAACTTTGAATTCTATTGTACCTTCCAATCCATTTTTAGTTATTTCTAAGCTCTTAATTCCAAGATATAATTGTTCATATCCGGAATTAGAAATTCGCTGAATTACAGTTTGAGGCTTACCAAAATAATTATGAATTTTTAACCAAGCAGACAAAGTGATTGCATCATACATTACATCTAAGTCTTCTGAATTATCTTCGACTAGTATATGATTTTCACCTTCGGAAAACCTGACTGCACTATTTTGATTTCTAAATCGATCAATCGATAACAATGCTCCATTATTGATAACTGAACTATTATTCTCACTTGAATCATTAACACTGCCTGTAAATGGTAATTTTAAAATCCCCACATCTTCTGGGAGTTCTAAATCTGGGAAAAAAACCGGTTTTGGTATTGACGTATTTCCTGCAAGCACATGCGGTCTTAATTCTTCAAGCAGAACACAACAAACTACCCCGGCTAGCAATGTTTGGTCAAATGGGAATGAGTTAAGATGGAGCGGTGTAAATGACGGTGGAGATTCAGGATCTCCTGTTTATATAACTGAAAATTCTGTAGAAATTTCTGCAGGAACTAATACTAATTGTGGTAATAGTGGTACTTCGTTTTATCACACAAGTTTTGCAAACGCCTTGGATAATATTTTCGGTACAACCGTAGAGCATGTAGACAATCAACATCCTACAACAAGTGGAGATGGTACTATTATTAGACCTTATACTTCTCTTGTTGATGGTATAAGCGGAGCAAGTAATTATGAAACTCTTTCGATAGCTAAAGGATCATATGACGAAACTATGACCATTACAAAACCTTTAACATTAGTTGCACCTGTTGGTAGTGTTATTATTGGTGCCAGTGGAAGCTCAAAAATTATTGGGAACCCCATTTCTAATTTAGATGAAAACTCTGACCCAGATAAACCTACATCTGTAGAGTTATCACAAAATTATCCAAATCCATTTAACCCAACCACTACTATAAACTATCAAGTACCAGATGCGGCAGAAGTTTCTCTTAGGATATATAATTCCTTAGGAAGAGAGGTAGCTGTTTTAGTAAGTGAAACTACTCAACCAGGGTCATATTCAGTGAATTTTGATGCTTCAACATTAGCTAGTGGAGTTTATTTTTATGTTCTTCGCACAGGTAGTAAAGAATTGGTTAAACAAATGACTTTGATTAAATAGCTATTTTTTTAATTATATTGTAAGCTCGTTACAACCAAACTAATTAGTTATATAGTATTCAGAAATGCTTAAAAGATTTATTCAATCGCTGATTCCTTCTTTTATACTCAACAAATACAAAGTGAACCAATACCTAAAGATTCTCAGGGATTTTGATGTAATGGATCAACCTGACCTTCTGGTAGTTGAAAGGCTTGTTGATGAGAATAGTACCTTTGTGGATATAGGCGCAAATATTGGACTGTATACGAAATATGTTTCTCCTTTGGTTAAACAGGTCAAATCCTTTGAACCTGTTCCTTTTACATTCGGCATGTTATCCAAGAACGTAACAAAGTTTGAACTTGAAAATGTGGCATTGAACCAGATTGCAATTTCCTCATCTGATGGTGAAGCTGTTATAGACATCCCAATTCAAGGTGGCGCCAGAAATTATTACAGAGCTTCTTTGGAGTTGGGTGTATCAGATAAGCTTTCTGAAATGAAAATTAAGGTTCCTACTAAAACAATAGACTCATTATTTGTTACTCAGATTGAGGAAATTTCATTCGTCAAAATCGATGTGGAAGGTCATGAACTTTCCGTCCTTAACGGCGCCTCCTCCTTTCTTGAATCCGCTCATTGTGCCTGGCTTATCGAAGTAGATGGAAATCCCGATGAAGAAAATAGTTCAGCTTTTGAGGTATTTAGGAAAATGGAAGAGGCGGGATTTACCGGATACTTCTTTGATGGAAAGGAGCTTCAAAAAAGAAGAAAAGGTAATATTAGTGTTAACTACTTTTTTCTAAAGAAACGACATCTGGATACTCTTTCGGCTTCTGGAATTGTAATTAGCAGCTAACCAAAAACTCCCCACAACAACCTACTCGCCATTACAACTGCTAACACTGCAAAAGCCCATTGTAGATATTTACGGTTTATTCGATGATTGAGAAGTGCTCCTCCAAATCCCCCAACTAAACCTCCAAGCGCAAGTGGTAAAGCAGCTCCAAAATCAACGAATCCTAAAGTGAATTCTGTTATACCTGAAGAAGGATTCTCTGCTAAAGCCAACTGAATGACACCTGAAGTAATTAAAATAGTCATCCCAAGTTGAGAAACACTCACAGTTTTACGAAAAGGTTGTTTATAAAATAGGTTCATAATTGGAACCATAATACCACCTCCTCCTACACCCGCAAGAGAAGCTATAAATCCCCCAATTCCGCCGGTAATAAATAACTGAGATAGTTTCAATTCCTCATACTCACGTTCAGATTCTTTTGAAGTATCTCTACCTCTTCTAAACATCATAAAAGCAGCATAAAACAGCATGATGCTAAAAAAGATTACGAATTCTTCTCTACTGTAATACTTAGATGTTAGTACAACTTTCCCGAGCGTGATTCCAATAGCTCCAAGTAATCCAAGCTTGATACCTTCACCTAAAAAAATATTCTTTTGCTGAAATTGACGAACAGTACTACTTCCTGCTGCAATCAAAGTGCAGAACAAGCCTGAAGCGACTGACCACTGTACTGAGTTTTCGATGCCTGCTTGCTCAAATAAAAAGAAGAGAACAGGAGTGAAAATGATCCCTCCACCTATCCCCATTAAACCTGCGATGGTTCCTGCTACCAACCCTATTATTAGAAGAATTACGAGTTCCATTAAATCTTGATCTCCCCTCTCATAAAAGTAACAGCACTGCCTAAGATTTCTACTCGATCATTTTTATCTCGAACGGTAAGAACCCCTACTCTATTTGAAATTTGTCGTGCTTCCATCTCTTTCTTTTCTAAACGCTCTGACCAATATGGCGTTAGTTTTGTATGAGCGGCTCCTGTAACGGGGTCTTCATCAATACCAATACGAGGAGCAAAATAGCGCGACACAAAATCAACTTCTTCACCTTGAGCTGAAACTATAACTCCAGGAGCGTCAACCTCTTTCAACATTTTAAAATCTGGTTCTAGACTTGCTACTTCCTCTTCAGAGTCTAACACTATCATATAATCGTCTGACTTAAAAGTAAATGTTGTCGGCTTTATTCCAAGTGCTTGAAATAGAATTGGAGGACCTTGAACTTGTACCATTTTATTAGCTGGTAAATCCATTAACAATCGGTTCCCATCTCTCTTTACAACTAACCTACCGCTTTTAGTTTCAAATTTTATCTCTTCTTCATCATATCCTAATTCTTCAAATAAAACATGTGAAGATGCAAGTGTCGCATGTCCGCACAAATCAACTTCTGAAGTTGGCGTGAACCAACGCAAACCGTAAACATCCCCTTCCTTTACAAAAAATGCGGTTTCCGATAAATTATTCTCCATGGCTATCTTCTGCATAACCTCTGGACGAATCCATTCCTTTAGTGGGCATACCGCAGCAGGGTTACCTCCAAAAGCTTTATCTGTAAATGCATCAACTTGATAGATAGGTATCTTCATCTCTACTCCTTTTTTATGGAATGAAAGGTAGATTCATTTGTTGAGGGATACAAAAATGGCTTCGGTTTTGAAGTAAATAATTCTCCCCTCAAGGGAGGGCAAATCTTAACACTAGAACTCAAATTTTTGTGTTTTCGTGATTTAGTGGCAGAATAAATTAGGACACACCCCTAAATCCCCTCTCAAGAGGGGACTTATTTAGTAATCGAAATCTAATCATTTTACCTTTATCTTAACTCAAACTTTAAAACCTGTACATGCAACTCTATCCAAAAAATTTATTAGAGAAACTTGGCTTTGAACAACTACGAGAAGCTACTTTAAAAGTAGCTCAATCGGAACGTTCATATGAGATGATTGTGGAGCTATATCCTACGAGTAGTGCTGATAGAGTTCATGTTTTATTAAGTCAGACTCACGAGATGATCGATATTCTTCGTGATCCTGATCCATTTCCACTAGGGGAACTCCCTGATGTAAGAGATTACCTTGATATTGCTAAAGCTATTGGCAGTATCATTCCGCTAACTGCTTTTCCATATATCCTCGGTATTTGTTCAACGGCTAGAATGCTAAAGAAGTTTTTAAAAGCGAGGTCAGATCATAAATATCATCTCTTTGCCATTTCTGAACATCTCATTCCTCTAAAAGAACTCGAAGACTCCATCAAACAGAAAGTCACAGATAACGGACAGTTAAAAGATGAAGCTAGTCCCGAGCTTAAATCGATTAGAAAAAAACTGAATTCTAAACGAAATGAGCTTAGAACTACCATAAACAAATTAATGAGGAATGCGACCAAAGACGGAATGACATCCGATGAAGGTGCTACCATCCGTAATGGTAGAATGGTGATACCTGTATTAGCGGAATACAAAAGAAAGATACAAGGTTTTATACATGATGTTTCAGCCACAGGACAAACCGTTTATTTAGAACCCGCTGAAGCACTTCACTTAAATAATGAAATCCGTCAATTTGAAGTTGGAGAACAGCAAGAAATTGAACGTATTCTGAGAGAACTAACTAATCATGTTCGACAATACTCATCCTATATTTCTCAAAATGTTGAAGCACTCGCCGAATTAGATGTAATCGCAGCAAAAGCTAAAATTTCTATTAAACTTGAAGGTGAAATTCCAATTTCTTCTACATCTGGTAGACTAAAACTTAAAGAAGCATACAACGCCAATCTTAAACTCAAAAACCTTGGCCTGAAAAAAAGTGAGCAACTAAAAATCATTCCTCTCTTTTTAGATTTAGATGAAAATGAGCATTGTTTAATGATTACTGGCCCAAATGCTGGCGGTAAATCTGTTGCCATGAAAACAGTTGGTATTTCTGCACTATTGAACCAATCTGGCTATGCGATCCCTGCTGATCCAACTTCAGAGTTACCAGTTTTTTCTGGGATATTTGTTGATTTAGGTGATGATCAATCTATTGAAAATGATTTAAGTACGTTTTCATCTAGACTTCAATGGATGCGTGAAACCCAAAAACAGCTTAAACCCGGAAGTCTAGTTTTGATTGATGAGGCTGCTGCAGGAACAGATCCTGAAGAAGGTGGCGCACTTTTTCAGGCATTTATTGAATATTTGCTCGAGCGAGATTGTAAGGTGTTAGTAACCACACATCATGGCTCTTTGAAGGTATTTGCTCATGAACATCCATTGGCAGTAAATGGATCTATGGAATTTGATCAAACTTCGCTTTCACCTACGTATAAATTTAAAAAAGGAATTCCCGGAAGTAGTTATGCTTTCGAAATTGCTCAGCGAATGAATCTAGATTCGAATATTCTAAACCGTTCTCGTGAGTTATTAGGCGAGCAAAAGAATAAGATGGAATCGTTAATTACTGAGTTAGAAACTAAAACTCAACAAGCAGATGAACTTAAATCCAAGTTTGAAGATTTAAAATCCAGAGCAGAAACGGATCGAAATCGCTACCTCAATAAACTGGATGGGATAAATCGAGAAAAAGATAAAATTAGAGAAAAAGCATTAATTGAGGCTAAATCCATAATGGATAAAGCTAATCAAAAAGTTGAAGCTGCTGTTGAACAGATTATTGTAAAAAATAAGGCAAGCAAAAAGCAGATTAAGGACATCCGCAAAGATATTGATCAGGAGAAAGCTTCTATTGAAGGAAGTTTGGATGAAGTAAAAGAAAAGCGTGAAGCCAAATTCAAAAAAAGTAAATACCCGCCAAAAGTTGGGGATTATGTTCGCTTTTTGGATGGAAATACGACCGGCGAACTTATTGAGCATAAAGGGAACAACGCCACTGTTCAGGCAGATGGACTTCGACTTCGAACCAAATATAGAAATCTGATTAAGGTTGATCCTCCAAAAAAGACAAAGAATCAAAAAGCACGATCTGTGAATTTGATAAATGGTTCTGATTTTATGAATGAGACTGTAAAACCGCGACTAGATTTACGAGGAAAACGTACTGATGAAGCTTTAAATGAAGTTACTCACTACATCGATCGTGCTGTTTTCCGTGGCATGAATCAGGTAGAAATTGTTCATGGAAAAGGAGATGGAATTCTGAAAGACCAAATCCATAAATACCTGAAAGACCGATCTGAAGTTAAAAAGTATGAGCTAGCGAATGAAGACTTTGGTGGTGCAGGATGCACGATTGTCAATTTTCAATGATGAATTAAGGATGAGTGCTTTGTCATTTCGAAGGAGTTCACACGACTGAGAAATCTAAAAGGCTTGTAAACCTTCTCCAAACTCTCTAGATATCTCACATGCGTTCGACATGACAAGGGAAGGATTCGAAATGACAGAACCTCACTTCTTTATTGAATATTCCTTGTTGAATATTCTTTTATTCAAACTCCCCTTCCTCTTCTAAAAACTCAATCGTTTCAACAGCATGTCTAAGGTGAGGGATCACAATACTTCCTCCAACTAACAAAGCCACATTTAACGAATCCACAATCTCGGCTTTGCTTGAACCTGTTTTGGCACATTGCTCTAGGTGATAATCAATGCAGTCGTTGCAACGCAAAACGGTGGAAGCCACCAATCCTAACAATTCCTTGGTTTTTGTATCGAGAGCTCCATCTTTGTAGGTATTGGTATCCATATTAAAGAATCGTTTGATTCCAAGATGATCTAAGCCTAAAACTTTTTCATTCTGGATTTCTCGTTTTTCTCTGAATTGTTGGAGGCGATTTTTTTGATCTGAATTCATTTGAATATTGGTTAGACACGAAAGCACATACATTTGGTAATATATGTTTTATTTATGATCTGTAATGTACACACCCCTAAATCCCCTCTCAAGAGGGGACTTTAAATAATTCGTCTATATTCTATTTTTGTGATTCTGTGTTTTAGTGGCAAATTTAGTTTTTGATATATGTGAAAGTACATAGTATCGTATTTCGAAATATCGAATTATTCTGACCTCCCCTCTTTCCCCTCCCTGCCTACCGGACAGGCAGGCTTATCAAGGAGGGGAGGCACTATTTCAAAGTCTTGAACTACCTCAAAGTCAGGGGAGGTCATTCGTGAAGAAGTTATATAATTCCGGCTTGACCTTAAATTTGTACTGGTGCCAATTTGGTTCCTTCACAGATTCTGAAACAAGTTCAGAATGAAAAATTTTTTTTGTGCTTTCGTTAATTAGTGGCAAATTCAACTGAATTTCACACCCCTAAATCCCCTCTCCAGAGGGGCCTTATTTAATGTTCGGAAAAAAGCAACCAAAACATAAACTTGTTGTAGTTGGAGATAGTCTTTCTCAAGGCTTCAATAATGGCGGTATTTATCGTACAGATATAAATTTTCCATCATTTATACATCGTTGCTTTAATCCAACTCCTGAATTTAATCAACCTTCTTTCACAGCCCAAGCTGGTATCCCTATAAACCTAGAAGTTTTAGTAAGAGGATTAGAGGATGAATTCGGACCAGATATTGATTGGAGTGAATATGCAGGCGCTGCATCTCATACTTTTAAAACTTTAAAGCGAATTAAGAAATATTGGGAAGGCGGACTTAAAGATTTAAGTCGTAATCAATCTGTTCCATATCATAACCAAGCAATTTGGGGATTAGCAATTAATGATTCCTGGATGGTTACTGAAAAGAAAAGTCGTGAGTATATCGATGAACATAAAGATCACTTTTCAGTATTTGGTTTTTTACCTGAACATGCAAAATTTACAACCTCTCGCTTAGTTCTCAATCCCAGGCTTTCACAAGAATTTGAAAATAATGTTCAACTAGATAATGTTACGGAGTTACAGAAAGATGGTGGAATAGAAAATCTTATCGTATGTCTTGGTCATAATAATGCCCTTGGAGCAGTTGCTAATCTGAATTTAACTTGGTCAGAACCCAAAGATTTAACCGCTTTTATTCCTGACCGATCTCATACCATTTATCGACCAGAACATTTTGAAGTCGAATATCGAGAATTAGCAAAAAGAGTACGTAAAATAGGTGCACAGCGAGTTTTTGTTCCAACCATTCCTTACCCAACCATTCCTCCTATTTGTCGCGGTGTTAATTCAAAATTCTCGAGTAACCATCTAGGTTATTTTGATTATTACACTCGTTTTTGGATTTGGGATGAAGATTTTAATCCTGAAAAACATCCATACCTTACTAAAGATGAAGCAATTCAAATAGATTTTGCCGTAGATGAATTTAATTCAATCATTAGAAAAGTAGCACGTGAGCATGGGTGGTTTGTCGTGCCAATGGCGAAGAATGTGGCAAGTATGGCACGAAGACGTTTAGGTGGAGAATTACTACGAAGCTATCCCGATGATTTTGTCGCCGCTTTAAAACGAAATCCAAATACTGAACATCTAGTAGATGAACATAATGAAGCTTTACTATCAACCGATTTTATTCGCGTAAAAAAGGAAACTGGAAAACTATACAAAGGTGGAATTTTCAGTCTTGATGGTATTCATCCTACTACCATTGGCTATGGCTTAATGGCTAATGTGTATAGAGAAGTAATGCGTCAAGCTGGGGTTAAATTCCAAAAACCCATGGATTGGGATTATATTATTCAGGAAGACTCATTGGTAACTAATCCTCCTGCCTTACTGGCTGAGCTTAGGTTAGTTTTACGATTTCTAGCTATGGGAAGGCAAGAGAGATTCATGAAAGTTGGAAAAGGGATTTTTACTCAGCTAATGGAAGCTGTATCAACGAGGGAACATCTTGAGTAAAAATAGCCTCACTTTTTCTGAGGCTATTGAATATTATTGATTGAAAAATCTATCCGATTTTTAACTCCTCAACAAAATCGTTGAATTCTGTCTTGAATTCTTCCAAACTTTCGGAAAAAGAATCTCTAGTCATATCCCAATTTTCTCCGGATACATTTTTTAGAATACCAATTTGTCGTTCTAGCTTAGCTCTTTCGTTTTTAAGCTCATCTAAATTTTTACGAGACTCTTCACTTAATTGAGTAGACTTTTTTTGAATCTCATTTTCAATCTCAGTGACTATAACTTCTGCTTTTACTAGCTCTTTTGAAGCATCTGCAAGAAAGTCATCTTTGTTTTCATCAACAGCTTGTGAAACCTTATGCGATGACAATTCATTAAGATTATTACGCATCTCAGCGGTACATCCAGTTAACACTACTACGAATACTACAATGAAATTTACAACAAGGTGTTTCTTCATTATTCAAATGTTTAGTTTTGGTTTACTTATTAGAGACCAACCCTGTATCTTTGTTTCACTTTTTTAATTTTCTAAATTCTTCAAACACTTTTAAAAAAGAATATCAATACAATTTTATAATACCCTATTCATGAAAATTCTATCTTTTTTTCTTATATCACTCCTACTTATAGGCTGCTCTTCAGAACCTAAAGAAACTCCATATAACCCTGAGGAAGACATTCTTAAATATGAAGAAGAAGTACACATTCGAAATATTCGCCAGCTCACTTTTGGAGAGAATAACGCTGAAGCTTATTGGGGCTTTGAAGACACTAAACTAATTTTCCAATCTGATAATGCAGCATGGGGCGCTGATTGTGATCAGATATATTATATGGACGGAACAACTGAAAAAGACGAAAACTATATGCCAACGATGATAAGTACTGGAACAGGGCGAACTACTTGCTCATTCTTCCTTCCTGGCGATACAACTTTCGTTTATGGCTCAACACATTTGGCAGATTTAGCTTGTCCTGAAGTACCAGAACGTGGACCTAATGGAGCCTATGTATGGCCAATTTATGAAGGTTACGACATTTTCAAAGCTAATCTTGATGGAGAAATAATTGCAAATTTAACGGAAGATAGTCCTGGCTATGATGCTGAAGCTACACTTTCCCCAGATGGTTCAAAAATGGTATTCACTTCCATGCGATCTGGTGATTTAGAACTTTATTTAATGGATACGGATGGCTCAAATGTAGTTCAAATTACGGATGAACTTGGATACGACGGTGGAGCTTTCTTCTCTCCTGATGGAAAGAAATTGGTTTTTCGCTCATCACGACCTAAAACACCCGAAGAAATTGAGAAGTATACTTCACTCCTATCTGAAGGACTTGTAGAACCAACAGATATGGAATTGTATACCGTTAATATTGATGGAAGTGATCTAAAGCAAATCACTAATTTAGGAAACGCAAATTGGGCACCTTATTTCCATCCTTCTGGTGAGAAAATTATCTTTTCATCTAATCACGCTTCAGTTAGAGGATTCCCTTTTAACTTATACATGATCAATATTGATGGAACAGGACTCAAGCAAATCAGTTTTGATGACACCTTCGATTCATTCCCAATGTTTTCTTACGATGGAACAAAAATTGTATTTGCATCAAATCGTTTTAATGGCGGCGATCGATCTACCAATCTATTTGTTGCTGATTGGGTTGATTAGTAAACTCAAGTTCTTAGAGTTTTAAAAATAAAACGATCCCATGTAATACATCGGATCGTTTTTTATTTCTACCTATTGTTGATAGAATTTAATATTGGTGAAAAGCTTGAGACACAAAGTGAAGAACATCTGGTAATGATTCTCGCCAATATGTCCAGTTATGTGCCCCATCTCTAACACGATATTCATGTGGAATTCCCTTCTTTTTCATTTCAATGTGAATAAGAGAATTCCCTTCATATAAAAAATCATCGTCTCCACAATCAATATACCAACGAACTGCATTTATCTGCTCTTCTGGCATTGCTTTTACTAATTCCAAAGCGCTATGCTTTTTATAATATGCTTCTGCATCAGAATCTGAAATTCCTTCCATTCCTCTAATTTGCTCTTTGAATTGCTCTAAACTTAAAGGTCCAATATATGCACTTAATGGAGCCGCAGAAGAGAATAAATCAGGACGATGCAATGCATACATGAATGAACCGCCGCCGCCCATCGAAAGTCCCGCTACGGCTCGGAATCGTTTCTCCTTTTTAATTCTGTAAGAATCCTCAACTTGTGGCATAAGTTCTTCGAAAAAGAAATCTTCGTACTTCCAATCACCCATATTAAAATAGCCTCGTTGTCCAGTATCAGCATCTGGCATTATGATAATCATTGGTGTTGCTGTACCATCTTTTATAGCATTGTCTGTAATTCTTAGCACTTCACCAAATTGAACCCAGCCCGTTTGATCATCACCTGCCCCATGTAAAAGATATAACACGGGATAACTACGTTCAGATGTTTCATAATCTGGTGGGAGATAAACCGCATAATTCCTTTCCATATTTAGGATTTTACTGTTCATAGTTAGCTTATCAAAAACTTTTCCTGTTTGTGCATTCAGATACGCGGATGATACTAATAGAATTAATAAAGCTAGAGAGGCTAGTTTTTTCATTATTACAATTTCTAGTTTTGGTTAAGTATCTGAATCTATATAAAAATTATGTCAGGTATAGATTCATTTAGATTTTACCTTTTTGTGATATTTTATTCAGTTTTTTTGTTCATACTTATTGTATTACATCTAATTGAATCATTATGAAGCTCTTACTCTCTTTCTTTATCCTGTTTAGTAGTCTTATAGTAGATCAGCCAAAAGTGAAAAACTTTAGGTTGAAAAATCTTGATAATAGAACTGTTACCTATAAAAGCGTTAAGGGAGAGCAGTTTACAGTTATCGATTTTTGGGCGACTTGGTGTAAACCTTGTATTAAATCCATCCCAAAGCTGGTTGAAATTTCAGACGAATTTAAATCTGATGGCGTAAATTTTGTAGGTATTAGTATTGATGGTCCTCGTAACCTTGCAAAAGTAAAACCATTTGCGCGCTCACTTGGAGTTAATTATCCAGTGTTACTGGATACAAATAGTGAGGTAATGGCAAGACTTGGTGTTAAAGCCATTCCAACTCTTCTTATTGTAAATAGTAATGATGAAATTGTATATTTCCATGAGGGATACAAACCTGGTGAAGAAATTCCTATTAGAGAAGAGATTCTAAAACTACTTGAAAAATGAACCGTTTACTCATTTTGCAGGTCCTGTCGCTTTTGCTATTACTTAGCATAAGCAACTTTGTTCAAGCTCAGATTTATGGTTCCAATTCATTTGAGTTTCAATATGGAAATCTTCCCTATGAAGAGAATAAGGACCTAACTACTTCTTATAATCAACTGAATTTATTTTATGATTCTGATAAAATCAGTTTTTACGGGAAAGTGGAGCATTTCCTAACACCATTCCAAGAAAGAAATTACCTAGAACTCACCCAAAAAAGATTCCAATTTCAAGATGATAATGTTAGAATTCGGGTAGGTAATTTTTATGAAACTATAGGTAGAGGCCTTTTACTTCGTAGTTATGATATTCCTGGCTCTGTTTTTGAACGTGAACCAGAACGAACTCGATTCGCTTTTTTTAGAGATTTAGAAGGAATAGCTATTAATGCGAATACAGATTGGCTAGAAATAAAAGCGCTGCGTGCTGAACCTTTACTAAATGATTTACCACCCAATTTTAAACCAGATAGTGTTCGAAGACCAGATCTTGTAGAAGCAATTCAAGCAAATATATTTATTAATGAGGCTATTAGTATTGGAGGGGCATATATGCGATCCCATCCGACCTTTACTAACAACTTTCAGGAATACGGCTCTTTAATGCTCGACTTAAATCCGATATCTAATATTCAGTTATTTGGTGAATATGCTTTTCAGAATGATGCGTCACTACTAGCATTCAATAAGGGAGATTCATACGCTTTATACTCTGGTATGAATTTTTATTTAAACTCCTTTGGAGGGAGTATTGAGTATAAAAACTATAATCTTTTCCGCTTAGGACAAAGTGGTTATAACGATCCTCCTTCTTTAATAAAAGAACATACCTATCCTATTTTAAATCGAAGTACTCATGTTTTAGAAACTTCAAATGAAACAGGTTTTCAAACTGAGTTCTACTATAATTTTGAAGAGGGTCATTCTTTAGTTGCAAATTTCACTATGGCTAAGAATGAGGTTTTTATTGAAAAGAACTATCGCGAGTATTTTTTAGAAGGATACTTTGAAGTTGATGATTACTTGTCGCTAAAATCCTTTTTCGATTTTGCGAATGACGATGAGAAAATGGAGGAAAATCGGATTTCTGTTGGCTTTGTTGCTGATAAATCTTTCGACTACATTTGGGGATTAGTTCTAGATCTTCAGTACCAAACTTTTGAACGTGAAGAATTTGATTTCACGATTAATGAGTTTCTTCCGAATACTAGCACCAACTTCTACAGTTCGCTTACTTTTTCATACCAACCAGATCTTTCAATTGGACTAATATTTGAAGCAAGTACAGATCCGCAATTAAAAGATAATCCAACCACATTTAACATTGAGTCTGAGACTAGAACTTGGTTTGGCGGGAATGCATCCTATAAATTTAATTCTACTAACAAAATAGATGTTTTTGCTGGAAAAAGACGTGGTGGACCGGCTTGCACATCTGGTATATGTTACGCGATTTTAGACTTTGAAGGAGTTGAAGTCCGGTTTTCAACAAGGTTTTAATAACTAGATTTAAACAATTATGAGACATTCTATTTTTATTATTCTTGTAACGCTATCTATTTTTTTTAGTGGATGTAATTCTACTTCTGATAGTGGCGGAATTGATGATGCTATAGGTAGAACTGCACCAAATTTTAGCTACAATACTTTAGATAGTGAACAAATTACATTGTCTGATTTCCAAGGAAAAGTTGTTTACTTATTTTTTTATGGAGCTGGCTGTCCACATTGCAGATCTAATGGACCAGTAACTGAGTTTCAGATTCATTCTGTATTCGAGAGTGATACAAATTTTGTAGCATTTGGTTTAGATACATGGAATAACTCAGTTAGTCAAAATAATTCCTTCAAAAACGCTACAAGCATTTCATACCCATTATTATTGAATGCAAGACAAAGTCTCATCGATTACTATGGAAGTGCTAGCGCTTATGATAGATCGGTTGTAATAGATGCTAATGGAAAGATAGCATATCAGGGTTCTGGATTTGTGAATACTGACGTAAACATGGTTGTGGAAACCGTTCGTGAAGAACTTGAAAAAATTAACTCCTAAACTATTTTGTAATGAAAAAAATATTGGCTCTAATACTTCTTTTTTTAATTACGGCATTACCTACAAAAGCTCAAGTTAATGTTGGTGATGAAGCTCCAAACTTCAGACTTGCTTATTTGGGTGGTGGACAAGGAGATCGAATCGACCTTTCTGAACTTAATGGTAAAGTTGTATATATCTTTTTTTATGGCGCTGGATGCCCTCATTGCAGGTCTAATGGGCCTGTTACAGAAACAGAGATCCATCAGTCGTTTGTAGAAGACACAAATTTTGTGGCTTTAGGTCTTGATACATGGAATGAGTCCGCAAGTTCGAATGCAAGTTTCAAAGCAGCTACTGGAATCACCTATGATCTGCTTTTCACAGCAAGAGATATATTAGTCGCTTATTATGGAAATGCTAGTGCCTATGATAGATCTGTTGTTGTAGGTGCTGATGGTCTGGTTAAGTATAAGGGTAATACCTATGTCAATATTGGATACCAAGATGTGGTTGCAACTATAGAATCTGAATTAGCTTTGCTCTCCACTTCATCAGAAAATGAATTCGAACTTCCAAGTTCGCTTCATCTTGAACAAAACTACCCCAATCCATTTAACCCATCTACTACCATTTCTTATCGATTAGCTAACCCATCCAATGTAAAACTGCAGATTTTCAATGTACTGGGTAAAGAGGTGGCAACCTTAGTAAATGAGTTTCAATCTCAAGGCGATCAATCTATTTCATGGAATGCTTCTCAAGTTCCTTCTGGGTTGTATATATATCGTTTAACGGCAGGGAATGAAGTATTTTCAAAAAGAATGCTTCTTATTAAATAGTTCCCTAAAACTGACCAGTTATTATTTGACATAAAAAAAGGTTCATATATTTCTATACGAACCTTTAAAAATACTCTCTATTTAGTATTAGTCATCATCTCTTGAAGAACTTTCTTCTTTGAGTGAGTAAACACCCGAAATAAAGAAAGCAGCTCCTGCCATGGCTAAATCTTTAAGTAAATTTCCCATAGAAATTTGCATACTCATATCATTTTCAGCTCCGATAACTCCAGGTAAGTGAATTGACAATGCAAAGATTACCAACATTATACCTAATAGCATAGCTACTAATTTTACCCGATTCTGAATAAGAATTGAAATCGCTGCACCTAAAAGTGCTACTCCTGTTAGATAAACCCAGAATACTCCACCGGGTAAAGGTACCATTCCTGCCATATCACTAGCACCCATAAAGTGAAATAATGAAAATATTAGGATAGGTATTGCAAATAGTATCCTTCCTACTTTTCCGATCATTGTATCCATGTAACTCCTAGATTAGTTAATAATAACCTTATATTTTAGTTAATTAGGCTGTCTTTGTCCAATTATAAATTCTTGTCCCCTAATAACTTATGAATTATTCAACTAGTAAATCTGTTTAGCCATGTTGACTAAGAATCTCAAAAGCTATTTTTCCTACTTCTGTTGTCTAATTCTAATTGGATTTAAATTTAGTCTTGACTAAATTTAAACTTTGATTAATATAATTATTATGGAACTGCTTACGCATTTAGAAGAAGGAAAATCATCAATTGTCAAAGAATTTGATAGCAGTCTTGATGGCGCAGAAAGACGAAGGCTTCTGGATCTTGGAATTTATCCTGGTGTAACAATAAAGAACTGTTTCAAAAGTGCATCAGGTGATCCAATTGCATTCGAAGTACTTGGAACAGTTATTGCCTTAAGAAAAGAACAATCGAATAAAATCTATCTTAAAGAAGGTTAGTATGTCTGCTGAAGTCAAAACTGAATCTTTCAAGACAAAACAACTAAAAAAACTAGGCATTAAGTTTGATAACTGGGATTACATGGTTGCTCTTGCAGGGAATCCAAATACAGGTAAAAGCACTGTTTTTAATGCATTAACCGGCTTACGACAGCATACAGGAAACTGGCCTGGAAAAACTGTAACCAGAGCTGAAGGCGCTTTTGATTATAAAGAAACCAGATTTAAACTAGTTGATCTTCCGGGTACATATTCTTTGCTTTCAACAAGTGAAGATGAAGAAATAGCCAGAAACTTCATCCTTTTTGGTCAACCAGATGTGACTGTAATTGTCGTAGATGCTACCCGTTTAGAACGCAATCTAAACCTTACTCTTCAAATTCTTGAGATCACTAGTAAGGTAGTTATTTGTTTAAACTTAATGGACGAGGCGAAAAGAAAAGGGCTCTCTATTGATGTAACATTATTAAGTAAAGAATTAGGTGTTCCTGTAATAGATACTGTTGCCAGATACGAAAAAGGATTTGATCAACTTTTAGCTTCAATTCACTACGTTGCGAATGAAGAAACTATCTTTGAATCTAAAAATGACATAGAAATTCCTGAGGAACTTAAAGTATCTGTTCATGATTTGTTAAATGATATTGCTGATTTATACCCAAAAGTTCCAAATAAAAAATGGTTAGCACTTAGGTTATTAGAAGGAGATAAAAGAATTGAAGATGCATTACTTTCTGGAGAGTTAGAACGATTAAACAAGTCTTATAACCAACCTCATCTCAACCTTGTTAAAGAATTGAAGTCTCTTAATTTAGCGAGAATTTAATCATGGCTAATCGAGAGAATTCTCAAAGACTTTTAGACAAGGCAAATTCTTACAGAGAACAACTATCTATTCCTGTACATGACATCTATGTAGAAAGCTTATTTAAAAAAGCTGCCCAAATTACAAGTACTACAGTATCAAAAGAGAAAGTAAGGGCGTTTAAAGACGAAAAAATCGATCGTATCCTTACCAGTAGATTATGGGGATTCCCTGTAATGATCGGTTTATTCACACTCGTAATATGGTTGACTATTACAGGAGCAAATTATCCTTCATCAATGCTCGCTACTTTATTAATTGATGATGCTTATCCACTGCTAAGAGATTGGACAAGTACGTGGCCATGGTGGCTAAGTGGGGTATTAATTGATGGCATGTATCTTGCAACTGCATGGGTTATTTCTGTAATGCTGCCTCCAATGGCGATATTTTTCCCATTGTTCACATTATTAGAAGATCTTGGTTACCTTCCAAGAGTAGCCTTTAATCTTGATGGATTATTCAAAAAAGCTGGGGCTCATGGTAAACAGTCTTTAAGCATGATGATGGGTTTTGGTTGTAATGCAGCTGGAGTAATTTCAACCAGAATTATCGATAGCCCTAGAGAACGATTAATCGCAATTATAACAAATAATTTCTCTTTATGTAATGGACGTTGGCCTACAATTATCATCCTATCCAGTTTGTTTGTTGGTGCACTTGCTCCTGCCTGGTTTGCTGGTTTTGCTACTGCATTGTCTGTAGTTGGAATAGCTCTTTTTGGAGTATTCCTTACTTTTTTAGCATCTTGGATGTTGAATAAAACTGTTTTAAAAGGTGAAACTTCTACCTTTAGCTTAGAGCTTCCTCCATATCGATCACCTCGTATATTAAGAACACTTTATACATCCTTTATAGATAGAACCATTTTTGTTCTTTGGCGGGCCATTGTTTTTGCATTGCCTGCGGGTGCCGTTATCTGGCTTTCATCAAATATAATGATTGGTGATTTAAGTTTAGCGGTGCATATGATTAACCTGCTTGACCCAATTGGTTGGTTTATTGGATTGAATGGAGTAATTCTTGTTGCTTATATAGTCGCTATTCCCGCAAATGAGATTGTTGTACCTACCATTTTGATGTTTACTGTGTTAAGTACAAACATTATTGGAGTAGGTTCTGGTGCGGGAATTATGTTTGAGCCCGACGAGATAGGAACAATAAGTGAAGTACTTAATGCAGGTGGCTGGACTTTACTTACAGCTGTTAGTGTCATGTTTTTTAGCTTGATGCACAATCCTTGTAGTACAACTATATATACCATTTATAAAGAGACAAAAAGTATTAAGTGGACTACGTTAGCTTCTCTCCTTCCAATAGGTTTTGGGATAATTTTCCTACTAGTTTTAGCTTTTATTTGGAGATTAGTTGTTTAAGAATTAGTTACTAAATAAACCTGGCTGGCTATTTTAAAACCGATTGTTTTTTCTTCTTCTTCTTCTAACTTTACATGAACAGGCCCTTCGAATGGATCTTTTTTTAGAATGGTCAATTTTACTCCTGGAATAATTCCCGTTTTCTCTAAATGCCTAAGTAATTCGGGATCCTGATCCTTTACCCTTCCAATTATATAGGACACGTCTAATTCTGCTTCTGTTATTGCTAAAGAAGCCATTTCAGGCATGACCCCATCTTTTGAAGGAATTGGGTCACCATGTGGATCATGGGTTGGGTGATCTAATAATTCAGCAATTTTATCTTCAAATTGTTCTGATATATGATGCTCTAATTTTTCAGCTTCATCATGAACTTCATCCCATGAGTATCCCATTATTTCCTGTAAATACAACTCTAGCAGCCGGTGATGACGAAGAATTTCAAGAGCTATTTTCTTCCCTGCCTCAGTAAGTCTAGCTCCTTTATAAGATTTATGTTCAATAAAATTCATGCCTGCTAATCGTTTTAACATATTTGTTACCGATGCAGACGAGATATTTAATGTTTCCGCTATATTGGTTGTAGTTGCTCCATCTCCTTCTGTCTCAAGGATATAGATTGCCTTTAAATAATCCTCAACCGATTGGCTAAGACTCATTGTCCACCCTCAGAATCTTCCTCAATTTCAAAGAATTCTTCAAAAGTCATGTTACCAAATGCTCCAGAACCAACGAAATTTAAAAGCGGTGAATAAACATAGGGTTCAATAAATCCAGGTTGAGCACCAAGAATTTCACCCTCCGAATTAATGAAGTAGTGCGTTGGAAATGAAGTAAGTCTTAAGTACCTAGCTAACTCCCTAGCTTGCATTTTTTTCCCATTCCAAGTTATGTTTTCTTCCGACTCTCCATTTAATTGAACTGGGTAATAAAAGTCTGTTATCGATTTCTGAACCGTTGAATCTGTAAAAGATTCTCTTCTCATTTTTAAACAATAAGTACACCATTCAGCATATCCAAAAAGAAGGATATTCTTTCCTGATTCTTTTGCTTTTAATTGTGCTTCATCTAGACTTAGCCACTCAAATCCTGAATTAATTTCTGATTGAGATTGAGCAAGTAATGATCCTCCCATCAGTATACAGACTATTGGTAACAGTAATAATATTCGAAAGTTCATAAAAGTTATTCTATTTAATTATCTACCCTTTAATAACAACGAGCGTCATGTCATCATATTGGAGTGCATCTCCTATAAAGGTACGAACATCTTTAATAATTAAATCACGAAGTTCTTTAGCAGAATTCGTTTTTTCTCTTTTTATGAGTTTAAATAGACGTTCCTCATCATAAAAATTTTCGGCTTCATTCTGCGCTTCAGTAATTCCATCGGTATAGAGTACTAGTACATCTCCTTTTTCAATACTAATAGTATCTTCTTCCATTACTTTATTGAAAACATCTCCTTTACTCATTCCTATGGCTACTCCTTTTGGTTGTAACCATTCAACGGTTCCATCTACTTTTTTAAGCAACATTGGATTGTGGCCAGCTCGTATGTAGGTGAATGTTCTATCTGATGAGTTTAAGACACCATAAATCATCGAAATAAAAGTGCCACGAGTTGCATGTTGATTAAACAACTTATTTACCCGGAATAACATCATTTTTGGAGATGGGAATATGGTACATAAGCTATGAATAACCCCTTTTAAAAATGTCATGTAAAAAGCAGCTTGTATCCCTTTACCACTTACATCTCCAATTGCTATGGCTGAACGTTCATCATCTAAACAAATAATATCATAATAATCGCCCCCTGTTTCTTGAGCTGAGAAGCAGACTGCTGCAGAATCAAATCCTGGTATCTTTGGAGTAGTACTTGGCAGAAAAGTTTTTTGAACAATTCGAGCGATATCTAATTCTTGTTTTACCCGTTCTTCTTTCGCTAAATCTTCAATGTACTCTGGCACATAATCTGGAAGCTGATCTCGTTCATCCCCCACTATTAGAAAATAAAGTGATATACCAGATAAAAATATTAACGTGACTACAAAACCGTAGAAAATTGGACCATCTGGGGAACCATCAACTAGCCATCCTTTTGATGTATTTAGAAAATTTAAAAAGATAAAAAAGCCGAGAGCAGTAGTTAAAAAATCGAAATTGATGTAAAAGAAACCTATCAAAAAACCAATAGTGAAGTTTAAGAAAAACTCAATGGTTGGTGGGTCCATCGCAATGGGCACCAAATCTACTAATGCGAATAAAGAACCACTTAGAAAAGGAATCACCCATTTTTTTGACGTCATTGCAAATAGCTGATTTCCTAAAATCAAAAAGCAAACCAATACAAATGCTAAACCAATTAGAAGAGTGATAATTATATTTGCTAAACTTGGAAATATATATCTACCCTCTAAAAAGAGAACATCACCACGTATATACAGTTGTGGGAAAAAGTTAATCAGTATTGAAAATGCTCCAGCAAGAATAGCTCCAATAGATATAGCTCTAATAATTGACCAGCCTATTGGTTTATTTTTAAACATTCCTCTTCGAACCAAATCCCACGTTTTTAGTTGATTTGGCCAATATTGCCTAGTAACCGAATCACTGACGGCAGTTACAACAAAGAAGGCTGTTGCAGTAGCTGCGCCGGCAACTCCAAAAAAGAACATTTGATTTAACAGTGACGACAGTTGATCGGCTTCAAAACTAAGTGCAAACTCTCTTGAAAAATTTAAGACAAGAAGAAGTGGGACTAAAAACCCACAAATTATGGCAACTATTAATGCTGGTTTAGTGTCAACAGCTCTAGATTTTATTCTCAGGTAAAATGAAATTAAAACCCATACACCAAAAAATAGAATAATTCCAAGAATTACATTATTTCTACTTTGTGAGTTACCTAAAGTACTTATACTGTTTGAACTTAGATCTGCATTAAAGTTTTTAATTACTCCAGCTGGAAGCATTTCGATCTCCAGCTTTGGTACAATGCCCATCACAGTATCTGTTGAAGTTAAATAGGCAGTTACATATCGGAAGTCAGCATTTTCACCAAAAGAAAGAGAATCTTGTGTAAAGGAAAATCTTTTCCAGTACGTGTTCTGTATATAATAATTTATTCCTCTCCAGATAACCCGATTCTGAAAAGTTCCAAGTTGGGTATTACGAAAATCAATCAACCTCAAATCATTACCCTGATCTGTTTTATGTTGAAAATCTACAAGTTGAGTAATAATTGAATCTTCTAAGGATTTAGGTAATGCAGCTCCATTGCTGTATGCATATCGAATCATCCCTCGATGGAATGGAGTTTGTTGAGCAATTAATTCATCTTCAACTTTAAAATTTATTACCTCTCCAAATTCACTTAATCTTACTGAAAATGATTCATCAATCCTTCCATCTTTAACTGAAAACTCTTCTACCGTCCAATTATATAATGGCAATTTTAAATCAGATTCCTCTTTCATATTGCTGATGAACTCTTTTCTACCATATTCTTTTTGAAGGCCATCAACTAAGTTAGAATATGAAGCTACTCTAGCTCTTTTTTTAAGATTAACGGGCTGATACTGCCAATTCAAAAATATAGAATCAGCCTTTTGAATGACTTCTTCATTCGAAAAGTGAATCTCTAACGGTCCTAATGGATGATGGTTTCCTAAGTCTATAAAAAACCATAACGCCCCAAAAAAACCTAATATTAGAAGCAGTATGTCCCTAAAGCGTTGATCGTGCATTGCAAACATAAAAAGTCTATACGGAAATCTTTAATTAGGTTGCAGGAATATGCTTAGATTCCTGCGTTTTTAAAACTCCTGTTTACTATTCATTTTTATGTGTTTAATAACCTTCGCTTACAAAGTTCATCCTAAGTATAAACTTGTCCTTGCTGCCAATAGAGATGAATTCTATGGAAGAGCTAGTAGAGATGCTCAATTTTGGGATGATGAAGGCTATCCAATGCTATTAGCTGGTAAAGACATTGAGGCCGGAGGCACTTGGATGGGTGCAAACAAACATGGTAAATGGGGAGCTTTAACAAATTATAGAGATCCACAATTGGTGAAAGCAAACCCTCCTAGTCGTGGTGAACATGTACTAGATTTTTTAAAAAATGAAAAATTACCAAATCAGCAACTTGATCTGATTAAGTTAAGTGCTAGTAATTATAATGGTTTCAACCTTCTCTTAGGTGATTCCAAGAGTCTTTACCACTACTCTAATGTAAATGATACAACAACTAAAATTGAATCCGGTATACATGGTGTGAGTAATGCCTTATTGGACACTTCTTGGCCTAAATTAGATCAAGCCAAAACTGATTTAGAAAAGATAGTTAATAATGAGAGTTTTAAGACGGAACAACTCTTTGATTTGCTAAAAAATGAACAGAAACCTCCGATTGAACAACTTCCTAATACTGGAATACCAGAAGAATGGGAGAAAGCTGTATCCTCAGTTTTTATCAAAACAGAAAACTACGGAACTCGATGTTCAACTTTACTATTAATTGATAATGATAATAAAGGAACCTTCATTGAACGGAGATATGATCCGAGAACAAGTGTAATTATTGGAGAGAATACTTTTAAATTGGTTTTTAGTTAAAAATCAGCGTTTATTCAATCGATTTATCATTCAAAAACAGAACTTTTTTAATGACTTATAAATACGAAAAGCCTAGCCTACTTCAATCATTTATCCCAATTATTTTTTTAATAATTGCTTTATTTATAAATGTCAGAATTTTTGGAGATGCATCACTAGATGGCTCTAATCAAATTATTCTTATGCTTTCAGCAGGAGTTGCTTCATTGGTTGCTCTTCGCTTAGGAATTAAATGGAATGAAATTAGAGAAGGCATCGTGCATAGTATTAGCTCTGCCATGGCTTCTATGATTATCCTTCTTTTAATTGGAACATTAGCAGGAACTTGGTTACTAAGTGGTATTGTACCAGCTATGATTTATTATGGGCTTCAAATATTGAATCCTACCATCTTCCTATTTGCAGCTTGTGTTGTATGCGCTATTGTTTCAGTTGCAACCGGATCTTCATGGACAACTTCAGCTACGGTTGGTATTGCTTTGGTTGGTATTGGAAAAGCTCTTGGATTACCCTTAGGCATGGTAGCTGGTGCCATTATTTCTGGAGCATATTTTGGAGACAAACTTTCACCACTTTCTGATACAACTAATCTAGCTCCCGCAATGGCTGGAACTGATCTATTTACTCATATTAGATATATGCTGTATACTACTATACCTTCAATTTCTATTTCTCTTGTTCTATTTTTAATACTAGGGTTTATGTATGGTGGAAATACAGAGATTTCGGATACTCAGGTTATACTTGATGCAATAGTTAGTAAGTACAATATTAATTTCTTCCTTTTTGTAGTTCCAATAATAATGGTGATCCTTATTGCCAAGAAAATGCCTGCTATACCAGCAATTACAATAGGTGGCTTATTAGGTGCTGTTTTTGCATTAATTTTTCAACCCAATTTAGTACAAGAAGTTGCACAATTTGGAGATACAGCACTTGAAAAAGGTTTTGTTGGCATTATGACCTCTATGTACGGTGATATTAGCATTGCTACAGGTAATGCTATAGTGGACGATTTGCTTACTTCTGGAGGAATGTACGGGATGCTAGGAACCGTTTGGCTAATTCTTTCTGCCATGATTTTTGGAGGTGTTATGGAAAAAAGTGGAATGCTTAAGCGAATTGCTGAAGGAGTGATTAGTGGCATTAACTCTGCGGGAGCACTTGTAGCTACAACTGCCGGGACTTGCATATTCTTTAACATTACTGCGTCTGATCAATATTTAGCTATTGTTGTTCCTGGTCGTATGTATGCAGATGTTTACAAAGACAAAGGTCTTGCTCCAGAAAACCTAAGTCGAACACTTGAAGATTCTGGAACTGTAACTTCCGCGCTTATTCCTTGGAATACTTGCGGGGCTTTTCATTCTAATGTACTTGGGGTAAGTACTTTTGCTTATTTCCCATTCGCTTTCTTCAATTTAATCAGTCCTTTTATGACAGTCATATTTGCGGTTTTCAAGATCAAATTCAGAATGCTTAAAGACGCTAAAAGTGATGTAGTTACAGAATGAAAATAATTCTTACTGTACGCTTTAAATCTAGATTATAAATACCAAAAAAGGCTGATAGAAATAAATCTATCAGCCTTTTTCATAAATCGAAGTCTTACCAAAAGAAGATATTATTAGTTCAATTTCTCTAGTGCCATATCAATTCTAGCTAACACTTCTTCCTTACCAAGAAGTTCAAGTGATGCAAAAAGATCTGGTCCGAATCCTTGTCCAGTTGTTGCAATTCGAACAGGCATCATCACTTTTCCAAAACCAACTTCATTTTCTTCAACAGTTGCCTCAAGCGCCGATTTCAATTCCGAAGCTTTAAATTCGGAATCCGAATATGCTTCTACTTTATCTTTATAAGCTGAAACTAATGTGGCACTATCATCTTTCCACTTCTTCAGAGCATTTTCATCGTACTCTTTAGGACTTTCAAAGAAGAATGAACCCATGGCTACAAATTCATCAATTTTTGAAACTCTCTCATGAAGTAATTCTACAACTGTTGTAAGATATGCTTCATTTTTAGTATCAAAACCAGCTTTTTCAGCTAGTATTTTAATACGTGGTAATAACTCTGAAATTGGAGTCTCTCGGATATAATGTTCATTATACCACATCAGTTTTTTGTGATTGAATACTGCTCCCCCCTTGCTAACACGGTCTAGTGTAAATAATTCACACAGTTCTAATACACTGTGAATTTCTGAATCGTCTCCAGGACTCCATCCTAAATAAGCCAAAAAGTTTACCAATGCTTCTGGCTCATAATTTCCAGCAATATAATCTTTCGTATTTACAGGAATTCCTTCACTTTCTGCTTTTCTTTTTGAAAGCTTTCCACCCGTTGGACTCATAATTAATGGTAAATGAGCCATTATAGGAGCCTCCCATCCGAAAGCGTTATACAGTAAGATGTGCTTTGGTGCAGAGCTTAACCATTCTTCCCCACGAATCACATGTGTAATTCCCATAGTGTGATCATCAACTACATTCGCTAAATGATATGTCGGCATTCCGTCCGATTTCATGAGTACCTGATCATCAAGCCCAGCTGTTTCAAAAGAAACGACACCTCGAACTAAGTCTTCGAATTTTACAGTTTCACGACGTGGAACCTTTAGACGAACTACATATTCATCTCCGTTAGCTAATCTCTTTTCTACTTCATCTTGTGGGAGTGTGAGACTATTCTTCATTGATTGACGAGTAATTGAATCGTAGCTCGGAGAAGGGTTTCCTGAAGCTTTTAAACGTTCACGCATCTCATCAATTTCTTCGGTTGTATCGAATGCGTAATATGCATTCCCACTTTCAACTAATTGCTTCGCATATTCAGCATACATGGCCCTGCGCTCACTTTGTCGATATGGACCATATTCAGCGGGTTTATTGGGGCCTTCATCAATAGTCATTCCTGCCCACTCTAACGATTTAATAATATCTTCTTCTGCTCCTTCAACATACCTTGCTTGGTCTGTGTCTTCAATTCGAAGTACAAATGTTCCACCATGATGGCGAGCAAATAAATAGTTATAAAGCGCGGTTCTAAGTCCGCCAATATGTAAATATCCAGTTGGTGATGGTGCGAAACGTACGCGAACGCTCATGTAATTTTATTCTAGATTGCGATTCAATTTCAAAGGACTCGAAGATAAGAAAATTAAAGATTGAAGTTGAGCTTGATTAGCACTGATTAACCAATACACATTATCATCTTTCAACTTTCTATTTGTGTAATGATGATAAAGTGTTTTAGATTATCAAAATATGAAAATCGCTATTCTCACCCCTCAATTTGCACCAAACATAGTCGATTTAACTTCTATGTTAAAAGCAGATAATGTAATCCTACAGGATGTTGAAAAATGGTCACGTAAAGGAAGAACTCATCGGGCTGAAATCAGAAATGAAGACGGGACTCAATGGATAAATTTACCCGTTCATAGTGACGACCGAAAAAAAGCCATTAAAGATGTAAGACTTGACCACTCGCAACGCTGGTTTGATCCCTTTTGGAATGCCATAGCTCATAACTACAAAAATGCTACTTGGTTCGATTTCTATGAAGACGAACTCAAATCAGATATTCAGAAAGTTGATGAATTCGAATATATGCTCGATTTCAATTTGTACTTTTTTAATAGATTGCTCCAATTTTTTGAATTAAAAATGAATTATGAGCTATCAAGTACCATAAAAGGTTACAGCACATTTCCTGATGAAACAGCTTTAAGTTTAGGAGCTGAAACTTTGTTTCTTGAGCATAAATCAAAAAATTATCAGCGCCAAAGCAAACATAGCAATAGAGCGTTATTAATACATCCAGAATATCAACAGGCCTATTCTGGATTTGAACCTAATTGTTCAATTCTGGATCTACTTTTGAATGAAGGCAAAGAGAGTTTTAAGGTGATTGAAAAACTTATCTGATTTATGAGAATTTACTCATTGTACCCATTCAGGAATTACTCCTAGTTCAATCCCGAATACCCAGCTTATCAATGTCATTGATGCAATTGATAACATTATGATGAAAATCAGATTTAACCAAAGACCTGCTTTTGACATTTCTGGAATCGTAATTTTACCGCTTCCATAAACAATGGCATTAGGTGGTGTCGCGACAGGAAGCATAAATGCACAACTAGCGCCAAATACGATAGGTATTGCAAGTAATAAAGGGTTTTGGCCTAATCCTATTGCAACAGAAGCTAATATTGGAAGAAAAGCTGCCGTAGATGCCGTATTACTAGTCATTTCAGTAAGAAAAACCATTAGTGCTATTACAATCACAATAATCAAAACTATTGGCCATGTATTTAAATCGCCTATACCATTTCCTATCCATGATGCAAGACCAGTGCTGCTAATGGCAGAAGCCATACTTAAACCACCACCGAATAAAATTAAAACACCCCAGGGTAATCGTTTAGTATCAGACCACATCAATAGACCTTCACTATCTTGATTACCAGATGGAATCATGAATAAAGCGATGGAAGCCATAATGGCTATACCCGCATCTGAAAGACCTGGAATTATATTCCCAACAAGTGGTCTGAATATCCATAATAGAGCTGATGAAATAAAGATAATAGCTACCTTTTTTTCCTGTGTTGAAATACTACCTAGTTTAGTTAACTCATTTCGAATTAGGTCTTTCCCACCTTCCAATTCTTGAAGTTGAATAGGATAAATTATTTTTGTTAACACAAAATACATTATCGGAAGTGAGATTAGGATTATAGGAATTCCAACCATCATCCATTTCAAAAAACTAATTTCTAACCCATAATTCTCATATAAAAACCCTGCCAGTAAAGCATTTGGTGGGGTCCCAATTAAAGTACCCATTCCTCCAATATTACACGCATAGGCAATGCTTAGAATCAATACTATTTCAAAATTAATTTTCCCTTTTTTACCTTCAGTTTTTAAAAGGTCTAATATTGAAACTGCTATTGGTAGCATCATTATTGCAGTTGCTGTATTACTAACCCACATACTTAAGAATGCTGAAGCAATTATAAATCCGATTATTATCGATGATGGTTTAACACCAACTACATTTAAAATACTGATTGCAATCCGGCGATGTAACTCCCACTTTTCCATTGCAACTGCAATAATAAACCCTCCCATGAATAGAAAAATTAATGGATTGGCATAAGGAGTAGTAGATGAAGAAATTGTCGTAACTCCTAAAACAGGAAATAAGACTATTGGAAGTAATGCCGTTGCTGAGATTGGGATTGCTTCAGAAATCCACCATATACCCATGAGTATAGTAACCGCTGCAGTTTTCCATGCTTCATCTGATAATCCTTCAGGGGCTGGAATAAATAGTAAAATAAAAAATACGGCAAGCCCGCCAAGAAATCCGACGCGCTTGCCATATGAAAAAATATTAATCATAAGTTTTAGTTTTCAGCCGGATACCCCTCTTCCTCCATCCAGTATTCTAGATATGGCACATTATATATACTTGTCCAACCAAAAATACGCAGCCCGTTCGTAATTTGCCAAATAGCTGGTCTAAAACCAGTTTCTGTTTTCGGAAAATTACTAACCTCTTCTAATGCTTCGGCAAGTAATTTTTGGTTCTCATATGTATTAATATCTTGAGGAAGTTTATCAGTCTTTAAATAACGAGCTCTATTTACAGCTTCATCTAATAAGGTTTTCTCACCTGAAAATTCATATCCAAGAACTAAGCTACTTATTGACGAAAGATATGATTCCATATCATGATTAAGTGGAGGAACATCTCTCACTCGAATAGCATGATCTATAGCAGACTGTTTCACCTTTTCATCACCAGTAAGTTGATAATACTTACGTATTCCATTTGAAACATAAACTTGTGCATATCCATAACGGTTTATTACAATCGAATTTCCTTGATCTGGACTATACTGAAGCTCCATCATCATTTTTATTCTATCATCAAGTTCCACTTTATACTTTTCCATTTTTGTAGCATCATAAATCTCTGCAAGATTCCATATAGATAAGTATAATCGACGACCTGTCAGACCATGAGTACCAAAAGTTCTTCTTACATAATAATCACCTGTTTCTTTAGCTACATCAAGCCCACGATGATTCGCATCTAAATAGTATGAAGTAACCCATCCTGCAGCCCATACATGTGCACTTAGAAGTGAGGTGTAATGCTGATTTGCATGGCGACGACCCATACCAACATATGGCGATCCTTTGGGTAAATCTTCAGACTGAAATGCATGTAATGATTCATTCGTACCACCAAAATAAGTCGGATCTTTTGGCCAATGGATATTATCTACATCCATAGTATGCATACTCGCCGCTTTTGCAGTTTTATAATACATTGGATCTCCAGTTCGAACAAACTGCAGCCACCACATATAATCATTACCTGGCTCATTATTAGTCCATTGTAGCCATTCGTCATTATAGTAATAAGTTAAATTATCTCCATAATTTAGCATTCCAAACCAAGGCTCCCATTCTTGATTATACTTCATCCATTGAAGTTTATAATCTAAGCCCCTTTCATAAGAAGCATATTTTTCTGAACTGCTTCCCATTTTACCAAAGGCTTCTGATTTCGCATACCAATCAGGGGAAGCATGTGTTACTGGAGAATCAAGAAATCGATTTACATCTTTCACAATCTCTTCATTAGTTATATTTTCATGGAAATTGAATACCATCTCGGTAGTTTTTGCTAAACCTTGAGCAAAATTCCCAATCATTCCGCTATCATTATCATTATCCTTTTTCGCAAAACTCATTGGCTCTACAGATGGACTCCATATATACGCTGTTACTTTATTCTCATCACCATCAACACTTATCTCTTTAGGATATTCTTCAAAGAAACTTTGGAACCCTACCGAGACTCCCCATTTTTCATCAGAAATATCTATCCATCCAGGAACTCTTTCTTTACTAATATCATCACTTGAACTTGAAGAGATAGTAGCATTAAAGATTCCCTCCATTCGACTTTCAGCATCCGAATTATCTAGAGGAGGAACTTGTGTTGGATTTGGACCAGTTTGAAGCAACGAAAATCCAGTTCCTTCAGAAAATTCAGAGCTCATTATTTTACTATCACCAGGAGAGTACCATTTGCCATCATAATAAGCGGTTGTAATTGTCTTATTCTCAGACATATTATAATTCAGTGATAATCCAGTTGAAGCAATCTGATCATTTGGTATCATGAATCCTGGATCAGTATTCAAAAGTTCTTCATCTATTATTTGCCCGTTTTGAGTTGCAATAGCTTCATATTCGCCAGGTAATTTTTTATGCATATCAGGTTCACCTGTATAAATAAAAGTATGTTGAACTTTGATAAAACTCTTGCCTGCATATGCATGAATCCTTGTTATAAATGGTGCCGTATTATTATCCTCTCGCGAGTATAAATAATCTCCTTCAACTCGAATTATAGCATGAAGAGGACCAGTTCCTTTTTCTTTTACCGTTCGTGTTACAACTGCTCTAGAGGCGTCTAAACCAGAATTATCTAGAAGATCTAGAAATGAAGCTCTTCCAGGAGTACCGGTTGCTATTATTTCGTCTTCTTCAAAACCATCGCCATCTAAATCCAATTCTACTTTATCAAGAAAACCACTTCCCGCTGGGGATCTTCGAAACCCTCCACCCTCTCCTTTTTCAATGGTAAAACGAAGAGGACCTGTATTCACTTCAACTTCTCCAGTTGGTCTTTGATTATTATTTACAACAAGTATTTCGTCATATAACCTACCATTCCTGATATTTTCGCCATATTCAACATTATAAGAATCTCCATCTTCTGTAAAAAAGAACACCCATAACCATTTGATACTATTATCAGCAGGCTCCCATGTGGTTACCTTTGTAATTTGTGATGGAATCTCATCACCATTGCTGTTCAAAACCCTAACATGGTCTGGTGAAAATAACTCGCCTTGTGGTATTGGCACACCAAAAACCTGCGGGGTACCAGAAATATTATTCTCAACTGTAATAGGAATTCTAATACCAGAATTCGTAACATTGCATCCCAAAAAAGTAAGCGACAAGATTACAATTTTAACAAAACTGCCATATTTATGGTCTGGTAAGCTTTTCATGATATTCTCGCTTAGTTGTTTATATTTTTTGTTGATTAATTTGTAATGCGGCTGAACCAAGTACGGCTACATGCTGCAATTCTGATATTTCGATTTTCAACTTTTTTAGTGATTCTGGATACGCAAAATCTGCCATAGCTTCATACATATTATCTTTAAATAGTGGAAAGGCATTTGAAATCGATCCACCTAAAATGATGAGTGCAGGATCGTAAGCATACATCACTGCCTTAATTGCATTACCTAAATGGCTGCCAAACTCTTTGTAGCTATCAATGGCTTTAGTGTTACCAAGTTGAGCTTTTTTATAAACTTCCTGCCCGCTCTCTTTCTTGTGAATTTCAAAAAACTGTCCCGAACAATAGTGCTCAAAAATTGAGTTTTTATAAGGTAGCATCCCCACTTCACCGGCTCCACAGTTTACACCAGAAACCAGTTTTCCATTCATTACCAAACCAGCACCAAAGCCTGTACCTAATATAAGCCCCACTATTGAATCTTGACCCAATCCTTTACCAAAATATTTTTCCCCAAGTACATAACAATTAGCATCATTGTTTATATGAACTGAGATTCTGAATTCTTCCTCTAAAATTGACTTAAGTGGAACTTCTTTCCATGCGGGAATATTCTGAACATCGTAAACAATACCTTTTTCTACATCTACTACACTTGGAACACCAATTCCAATTCCCGTAACATCCTCATTGACAAGTAAACTAATTAGATTTTTAATTTGATCAATTAAGTCTTCAGGATTTTCGGAGTTAATTATTGGCTCGCTATTTAGCTCAGCAATCTCTCGATTTTCAATTCGGGCAACTCTAATATTAGTAGCTCCCAAGTCGATTCCTATAAGACAGGTATTATTCACTTAAACCTCTTGATGCTCAGATAACTATTTACTGATCGTCTGTTTCATTCTTCCCGAAATTAATTGTTTTATTACTAATCAGAGGTTTTGCCCAGAAACCAATGCTTAAGATGTACGCAAAAGTGATATATAAAAACATCATTCCTACTCTTAAGCCAAATAGATCACCTAATGATCCTACAATCAGTGGTAAAATAGCTCCACCAGCAATCCCTGTTACTAATATTCCAGAAACCGATCCATGATGTTCTGACACTGAGTTAAGTCCCAATGAAAATATTATTGGCCACATCACAGCTATAAAGAAGCCAATGGCAGGGAACATATATAGAGCTACAGAACCCGAACCAAATAATGCAACAGTAAAGCATAAAAGAACAATAGAAGTAAAGAGTATAAGTACTTTTTTACTATCCATCACTTTTAGCAGAAATAACCCTAGAACAGTACCAGCTGTCATCATTCCCCAAAACCACGATACTGTAGAAGCGCCAACAGTTTGAGGGTCATAGCCATGATATGTTGATAGGAATTCAGAAATCCAATTAGCTACCCCTTGCTCAGTACCCACATAACAGAAGATACCTAAGAAAAAGAGGAGGACATTTTTGTTTTTTAATAGTTCTAAATGAGTCTCTAGAGCTCCTACTTTTTCATCTTCATTTTTTTCTACTATTGGGAACTTGGAAACCCCTATTACAATCACCATCAATAGAGAAACAAATGCAAACAACCAATACAAAGAAATCCATGGTAAGTTTTCTGGAACAAGACTACTTAATGTGGACAAGATGAAACTTGAATCATCAGTTCCGACATTAAGTACTAAATACGTATAAACTAATGGACTTAGAAATGAAGCTAAACCAAAAAAGAGTTGTGCTACAACAGAGTTGAACGCAAAATTCTCTTCACCACCCGCTACTCTAAGCAATGGATTGATTGCTACTTGAAGCATCGCCATTCCCGAGCCAATAAGAAAAAGAGATATTACTGCAATGTGATAAACAGGAATTAATCCAAATAATAGAGCCCCTAAAAAAGCTACCAAAAAAGCCTGAATCATTACATTTTTTTCCCCAAACTTCTCTATAAGCATCCCAGCAGGGATAGACATTACACCATATGCTATAAAAAATGCAAAGGGTAATAATGCAACGAGGGTTAAACTTAAATCAAAATCTTCTATGATTTGAGGAACCAGTGGCCCAATTATGTTTGTCAGAAATGAAATAACAAAAAATGTTAGAACAATAAGGCCGACTAAATAGTAATTCCTTTTCATCGTGTTAGCTAATTTAGATGTAGGTTTTCTTGATTAATTTCTACTTAACATTGGAAATAATTCTCTTATTTCCTGCTCAGTTGGTTGTTTTCCATATTCGCATATTTCAAATGATTCGGCATACTTAAACTTTGCTGCCTGATCTTTTCCATACCATTTTTCTAGACTAGTTCGTTGAGCATCAGAAACTCCCATTCTTCCAATAAAACCGTTTCTAAGAAACTCTTTTCTTTCTTCTGGATCTTCAGGTACCTGATCTAAGTTTCCCGAGACCCACGGAAGCCACTCATATACTTGTGATTCGTGGGCATCAAATGCATCCACTTTTTTCTCAAAAGCATCATCTATTCCAATTACAATATCATGGCTAAATGGATTTGGCCTTTGGAAGCCATCAGCCATATATAAAAATACCGGATTTTTACGTAATGGTGGTGTATCTGGAGTTACATTTGGTACAACTACCATATATGCTGCATCTTGTACAAGTACACCTGCATATCTATGGTCTGGGTGATAATCATTAGGGCGTAAACCGAGAACTATATCGGCATTCCAATTTCGTATCTCTCTAATAACTTGTTGACGAATATGTAGGTGTGGTAGTAATTCACCATCATGATTATCTAGTACTTTATACTCATCAATACCTAGTCTTCTACCTGCTTCTGCAGCCTCTGCACGTCTTCTTTTTGCAAGCATCCCACCACCTTCTTCATGATGCCCTGCATCTCCATTAGTAATGGATACGAATTTTACAGCATACCCCATTTCTGCTAGCATAGCAGCTGTTCCACCCATTTTAGCGTCGCCATCATCTGGATGTGCAAATATTGCAATTACTCTTATTCTATTATCTTCAGCTTCTTGAGCAAATGTAAAAGTGGTAAAGAGAGTTAAAACTAGGATTGATAGTATTATTCGTTTCATTTCTATTAATTATGTGATTGATAAAAAACTGGGATGACATGACAATCATCCCAGTTAAGGTCATCTTTTAATTATATTCCGAATTTTGTGTCATATCATCCGGAGCAACATCAATCTGCGCCTGCGGAATTGGGAACAATAATTTTACCTGAGATTCAGGAATAGCTAAGTGCGTTGACATTACAGATTTAGCTAAGTTATTTCGAAGTAAATCTGCCCATCTTTTGTTCTCAAATGCCAATTCAACTCTACGCTCACGTAATAGTTTTTCTGCAAAAGTGCCAGGAGTAGTACCATCGATATCGGCTAATCCTGCACGATTTCTTACATCATTGATATGCCCATATGCAGCTGGACTATCACCTAACGCTTCAGCAAGATTTAACAATACTTCTGCATAACGGATTTCAATCCAATTTACCTCTGAGTCGAATGGAGCAGTAGGAGTATCATTAAACTTAGTTACATTATTCGCTCCGCCAACTGTGTCGACATTAACTGCAAATCTGGCATCACCTGCTTCGAAAGCATTATCTATGAAATCAGTAGTTACGTTTTGAGGAGCGCCACCGCCACCAATACCACCTGCTAAACCCATATTGGTATACATGTCGGTATATGAACTACCTTCTCCAACATTACCATTTATGAAGTCTATTTCGAACAGTATTTCTTGATTACCTTCATTTGAAGGGCCCCAAATGTCTGCATAGTTTGGTACCAAATCATATAGGTTTGATGCTACAACTCTTTGAAGAGGCGCAACTGCAGAAGCAGCATCACCAGCCTGTAGGTATACTCTACCAAGAAGAGCTGCTGCGGCATAACTGGTAATTCTACCTGATGTAGGTAATAAGCCTTCTGCTGTTGCGAGGTCAGTAGCTATCTGAGTGAACACCACTGATGAAGAAACCTGATTTGGTTTATAACTTGCTGGGTTTGTTACCTCTGTAATTTCAAGAGGTACATTTCCAAAAATTACGGTTAAATGATAATATAGCAAAGAGCGAACAAATAGTGCCTCTCCTTGTATTTGATCTTTAACTGCATCAGAGTTAAAAGTTGAACCGTCAATTCTTGAAAGAATAGTATTTACTCTAGAAATACCTTCATAGGAGTCGATCCAACTTCTATTAATTTCACCTGCAGTTGGTAAATCTGCAAAAGTGTCAAGGTTTTCTAGACTTTGAGCAAGCCCAGTAGCACCGCCACCGTTAGCTCCATTGTCAGCACGCATCTCCATAAACAGAACATAGTTCACACCAAATGTTCCGTTTGATTGAAGAGCATCAAGTGCTCCATTCATCGCTACTTCAAAATCAGACTGAGTTTGATAGAAGTTTTGAACGTTCCTGTCTGAAATTGGTCCCAGTGCTGTAAAATCATCTCCACAAGAGACAAACAGCATTGGAATTAATAATAATAATAATCTTTTTTTCATGATAATTTCCTTTTAATAGTTCTCATTAAAATGATAAGTCAATGCCGAATTGAATAGTCCTTGATAAAGGATAAGCACCATAATCTTCACCTGGTGTTAAACTACTACCGGCCTGAAGACTTACTTCTGGGTTAAAGCCAATATAATTTGTAAACATGGCAAGATTAGTTACAGATCCATATAAACGAGCACGTTTAAATGCACCCTGCATAAAATCAGTAGGTAAAGTATAACCCATCGTTATATTTTTGATTTTAAGGTACGCACCATCTTGAACTTGATAAGAAGACGGTCGATTATTATTACCATGAGTTCCAGTAGAACGATCTGCTCTTGGATGTTCACCGTTACCAGGGTTACTTGCTGAAATCCATCGATCATTTAGAGCAGCATATGAACCAAAGTTCGCTTCACCATTAAGCATATGACGAGAAGTTAAGTTCATTACTTCTCTTCCACCAACACCCTGAATAAATACGCTTAGATCCACACCTTTATAAGAAAAACGATTAGTGATTCCATAGGTATAATCAGGTTGATAGTTTCCAATTACTGTTCGGTCATCAGTTGTAATTCTACCGTCGCCGTTAACGTCTTTGAATCTAAAGTCGCCTGGACGTGCACCGCCTGGACCAACTAAATCATCAACAGGAGCATTATCGATTTCTGCTTGAGTTTGATATATACCATCTACTACATAACCATAGTAACTACCAACTGCATCGCCAATTCTTGTGATATGTCGAACACCTGCAGCACCAGAGCTTAATATTGCATCCCCTTCAGGACCAAGCTTTGTTACTTCATTTTGGTTTGCAGCTATATTAAAGTCAGTAGCCCAACTGAAATCACCGACCATGTTTCTTGTAGTTACTGAAAACTCAATACCGTTATTTTCTACCTCTCCAATGTTAGTAAGTGCACTAGCATATCCTGAAGACGCAGGTAGGTTTACTGATAAGAGTAAATCTTGAGTTGTTATTGTATACCAATCAATTGAACCATAGATACGATCTTGAAATAGAGCATAATCAACTCCAATATTTGTCTGGTATGAAGTTTCCCAAGTAAGTTCTTCATTACTAGGAGATGTTGGGGCTACACCATTAACTTGATTGCCAGCTTCATCTATATAGTTAGCTCCACCTAATAACCCAATTGCTCCATAGTTAGGAATTTCAAAGTTACCGGTAACACCATAACTAGCTCTTATTTTTAGCTCATTAAAAGCTTCCATATTACTTAAGAATGATTCTTGATTTAATCTCCAACCTACAGATACTGATGGGAATACACCTGTTTGATTATCAAAACCAAATCTGGAAGATTTATCAGTACGAATTGTTGCAGTTAATAAATACTTGTCTTTATATACATAGTTAGCTCTTGCTAACGAAGATACTAAGCTCCACTCTTCTGCTATTTCGTCACCACCTGTAATTATTCCACCATTTACAGTTTGAACTTGATCATCAGTAAATCCATTAGCTTGGATAGTGCTTCTTTCTAGTCGTTCTTTTTGTGCAGTGTATCCAACTATTACATTTAATTTATGATCTGTACCAAATACGGTGTTATAGTTAAGAGTATTTTCCCATAACCAATTGAATAGATTACCAGCACTTGATTGCGCATACGGTTGTGGTGCAGATTGATTTCTATATAAGAACTCTGTTCCTCTATAAAAAGACTGCTGAAGACTCTCAACGTTATAACCTACTAGTGATTTAAATGTCAATTCATCAGTTATCTTTACATCACCGTATACATTTCCAAATATTCTACTATTTGTTATGTCTTCACTGATAAATTTCATAATGGCTAATGGATTACTAGCTGTAGTAGTACCACCACCAAGGAAAGATTGGTTATCTCGTTGATTAATTGTTCCATCAGTGTTATAAGGTTTCACAACAGGAGAGTGAACCATTGCTGAATAAATAATTCCAGGAGGTTGACCAAAATATGGAGCATTTGCAGGCAAACGATCATGTTGAGTTAGCGCAGAATTAACAATTGCACCAACAGTTACACGGTCAGATGCTTTATGCGTTAACCCAAGTCTTAATGTAAATCGATCAAAAGATGAACCTTCAATAATACCTTCTTGATTCAGATAACCACCTGAAAAGGAGTAAGTAGTTGTTTGATTACCACCACTGATCGAAAGATCATAATTTTGCATTGCTGCAGGGCTTAAAACCAAATCTAGCCAATCCGTATCTGTTCCATCCCAGTTAACATATTGGTCAGGAATTAAGAAGTTTCCAACATTTGGTCTACCAGCATTAGTTGTTGGATTATAACTTGGGTTAGCAGGCTGATTGCCAAGTTCAATTTCTTGCAGATAATTATTATTTCTTGAATCCTGAGTGTATGAAATCAACTCAGAAGCATTCATCATATCAGGTTGATTAAATACTGTTGAAACTCCAGAATATGAACTAAAGGTAATATTTGTTCTACCTGCAGATCCTGATTTTGTTGTGATCAGAATTACACCATTAGACCCTCTTGAACCATAGATAGCAGCAGCTGATGCATCTTTTAATACCTCAATTGATTCAATATCATTAGGATTAATAGTTGCTAAAGGGTTAGCACTTGGTGGCTGGAAAGAACCTCTTTGGGTACCAACTGCTGATTGTAAGTTAGATGTTGCAGAAATTGGTACTCCATCAATTACATAAAGAGGGGAATTACCAGCTGAAATTGATCCCGTGCCTCTAATTAATATTTGTGGAGATGATCCAGGTTCACCTGTTGACTCTGCGACATTTACACCTGCCATTCTACCTTGTAGAGCATTTTCAAAACTTGAAACTGGAATATTTTGAATGTCTTCTGATCTAACTGATGATATTGCTCCAGTCACTTCAGTTCGTTGCTGAGTACCATAACCCACAACTACAATGTCATCAAATGCTAAAATATCGTTTTCGAGGATTACATTTACACTTTGTCGCCCTTGAATTAGAACTTCTTGTGTAATATATCCTAAAAATCTAAACACTAGGATTTCAGAATTATCTGGAACACTTATTTCATAAGTCCCATCTACATCTGTACTAGTACCTATAGTTGTTCCTTTCACAAATACATTAACTGCTGGTACTGGTTCACCAGTCTCTGAATCGGTTACTATTCCTGAAACAGTAAAGTTATCATCCACCTTTAGAATATCTTTAGAAAGATCTTTTTTGATTAATACAATTTCACGGTTTGGTGAAATAGCAGCTTCGTATTCAGTACCTAAAAGTACTGTTTGCAATGCATTGCTTACAGAAGAAGATTTTAATGATATGTTGATACTCTTTTTTAGAATTTGCAATTCTGAATTGAACGCAATCCCTAGTTTAGCTTTTTTTGCAATTTCTTTTAGTAAATCACCAAGTAAAACATCCTTCTTTTCAAGTGTAATCTTACTTTGAAGTTCTGGAATTGAACTTGAATAATCATTCACCGAATAATACTGAACTGATTGTAAGTTATTCGAGACTGAGGTTATTAATTGTGCATTCGCACTAATACTACTCGCTTGAAACGCAAAAACCGCCAGAATGAAATATAGAAAATTCATTCTCTTCGGTTTTATAGCTGTTTTATTCATATGTGTCCTCGTTAGCTGGTTAATATTTAGCTGGCATATATGCTTAAAAAAGCGCTTCCAACTTTTATCTGTATTATTTACAAAATTGTTTATTTATTGAATTTCTATAATTGTTTTTTTGAAAAGTAGACTATGTCATGATCTATTTCGTACTGCAGTTCTAAAGACATAGATATTGTTTCAAGTACATTTTTAAGCATTCTACTTTTGAATTCTGCCGTTAATTGAAGCTCCTCGATTTCAGAACCATCAAGATTAACCTGAATATCATATTTTCTTTCTAAAGCTATCTTAACTTTATCCATTGTTGTATTCTGAAAAGTTAAATAACCATCCTTCCAACCTAGATATACATCTAAGTTTTCAACTTCTTCTGTTTCAATCGATTCCTTCTCGATATCAAACATAGCTAATTTACCAGCTGTTAAAATTACTCCATTATCATTACTCTCATTATCTCCTCTAAATGAGACCGACCCTTCTTCAACTACCGTTCTTACTGTTAGATCTTCTGGAAATGAGCGAATAGTAAAAGTAGTCCCAAAAACTTCAACGATTGTACCTCTTATATAAATAATAAATGGCTTATCGGGGTTCTTTACAACATCAAAATAAGCTTCTCCTTCTAAATAGACTTCTCTAACGTCTGATTTAAATACACTAGGTAATGAAATTTTGCTTTCAGAATTTAACGAAACCTTTGTTCCATCTGAAAGTGTGACTGTACCCCTTTGCCCTTTAGTCATTGAAATCTCTTTAAGTGTAGGCGCCATTTCTGGAGCTTCCTTAATTAGAAGCTGATTTGCATAAATCCCTAATAGGAGGGCAACAAGGAAAATTGCTGCTATTTTAGTAAAAGCAAACCAATTCGAAGATCTAAGGCGATAACCATTACGTTGACTTGACTTCTTTGCATAGCCATAATCCTCATCTATTCTACTTTGAAGAACAGCCCAATCTAATTCGACATCAATGCTCTCTTCATCTTTTCTAAAGACAGGAGAGATATTCCATATTTTTTCGAATTCCATCATCGCTTTCTTATTGTTGGTATTTTCAGATAGCCAACTATTCACTTTACTAATTTCTTCTTTTGTACATTTTTCAGCTAGATACCTAGCCAACAACTTGCTTTTCAATACTCTTAAATTTTGATGATTTACTTTTACATTAAGACAGAGCAGTCTTCTTCTACCCCTAAAGAATTATGAAAAATCTTCAAGGTTTATTTTATCTTTAATATATCGGATAGCTTGTCCAATATGATTTTCTACCGTTTTTCTAGAAATATCCAGAACTTTTGAAATTTCTTTATAACTAAGTCCGTGCCTTCGGTTAAGGTCGAATGCAAGACGCCTTCGTTCTGGCATCTCTTCTACAAGCTCCCAAATTCGTTTGAGTTGCCGAACTTCTTTTTCAGTTAGATGCTCGTAGGTATCTTTATAATTTCCGTTAGTATATTGTAAATTTTGTGAGTCTTTTTGATAATTCTCACTTAATCTAAATCGAGCTTTTTCTTTCTCTAATAAGTTTAAAGCCTGGTTTCTTACCGACTGATATAAATATGCTTTAAGTGAATACTGTATTTCCCACTCTTCTCTATTTCTCCAAATTTTTAGGAATATATCTTGAACACAGTCACGCGACAGTTCTTTTGATTTTGTGATAGTATTAGCAAACAGAATTAGGGAACTATGATACTTAAAAAATAATTTTTCGAAAGCTTCTTTATCTCCTGAGCGTATCTTTGCTACATTTTTAACTTCGTCATCGTTAAAATTATTATCTACTTTATTTAAGTGAGCAAATAGAAGCATTATTTATGAGTACTCCGATCCCAAAACTTAATGTCCTTATTTTCCATACATATCAATAACAGCAATGTGAGCTAAACTCAATCTATTTCCTAAAATGTTTTATATAAATAAAAAAAACAACAGACACATTGCCTGTTGTTTTCATACTCTAGATTTATAATTAATTGGTCTAACTAGTTATCGCCACCTGTTTCACCAAGAGCAGGCCCACTTCCCGCTCCATCTGGAGCTCCTCTACGATATCTAAAACTTTCTGTTGGTCCTGTACTATTTTTAATACGCTCTATTAGAGCTTTTCTTTCATCCTCTGAAAGATCATCTAATGTAGCAAAACGATCATCACTTGTACCAGGATAATCTCCTGAAAGAGATGTGAATTGACTTAAATAAGCCATTCTTGATTCGATTTTATTCTCTACATAATCAGAAATATCAACCGTCATATTTGGTGCTTCAGACCCCCAATACATATACTCGCGAATACTAACAGGCTCTAAACCTTCTTGAATTACTTGTTCTGGAAAAATTAAATGCCATTCTGCAGCTCTTGCAGCATCAACAGCTAAGTACGCCGCTGATCGGTGATCATTTTTATGCCAAACAACGTAACGGTATCCTGGCTCAAAACTTATCAAAACATCTGGTTGTATTTTTCTATACCACCAAACCATTCTTTTAACTAGTTCTTCTTTATTCGCGAACTCAACCATACCATCTGTATACCCTAAGTTTATATAGTTTTCTTCTGGGATACCTAATGCAGTTAAAGCATTTATCTCTTCATGTCTTCTAATCTTCTCTAGTCTTTGACGTGTCATAGTTCTATCGCGTGTTCCTACATTTCCGCTTGTTAGAAGCATAACATATACATCGTTTCCATTAGCTTGTAACATTGCTAATGTACCATGTCTACCTGCATCATCATCAGGGTGCGCTCCTACTAATAGTATGGTTCTTCCTGTCCATTCCTCAATCGGTATTTCGGGCTCAGAAGAGCTACGTTGAGCGAATAACAAAGTTGGAACCAATACAAATAGTACCAAAAGTGAATTAGTGTATTTGTTCATATCTATCCTATTTATTGATTGGTGTCATAGTATTACTATGATTATTTAAGTTAATTTATTTTATCCTTGCGGATTAACATACCTGCTTCTTCATCAAGTATTACTTCTACAGCTTCTTGATCCTGTAAAAATGAAGCTGGTCTATCACTACTTATATCTCCATATAGACAATCTTTAATTATCTGGGCTTTTTTATTACCTAAGGTCAATAAATATATTTTTTTTGCATTCAGTATTGATTCAACTCCCATTGTTATTGCCATTTTGGGCACATAATTTAGTCCACCAAACTCTTCTGCAGCATCTTTACGGGTTGTTTCATCAAGTTGTATCAATCTTGTCTTTGAGTCTTTTAGTGATCCAGGCTCATTAAATCCTATATGCCCTGTTCTACCGATTCCTAAAATTTGAATATCAATCCCACCTTCTGCCATTATTCTATTTTCATACTCAATACAATATGATTTTACATGATCACCAGGGATTGATCCATCAGGAATATTAATGTTCTCATCTAATATATCTACATGATCAAAAAAATACTTTCTCATATACATATGATAACTTTCTTTTCTAGAAGCGTTCATCGGATAATATTCATCCAAGTTAAACGTGATCACGTTTTTAAAACTCAATCCTTGTTTATAGAAAGTGATTAATTCTTGATACAACTGTATTGGGGTATTACCTGTTGCTAAACCCAGAACTGACTTCTCATTTTTGCTATTTTTATGCGATATAAAGTCAGCAATTTCTTTTGCTACATATATTGACGCTTTTTTAGCATTTGAAAAAATCTTCAATTCCATTATATACTTAGCTCTTAAGATCGTTTATTACTATTATCATTTATGATTTTATGATTTTACCTTACACTATAGACCGATGTAGTAGCACTAACCCCCATAAAATCTGCATAATTTTGAATTAAATCATTATATCTATAGTATCCATATCCTATTCAAGTACTTGACTTATATATATTTACACTATTTAATTATATGAATGATACCCTCAATAAACTAAATTGGAAGAAAACTTACTTTAGCGTTTTTTGCTGGGGAATAGCGTGTATTCTATTAATCTGGCTTTTCACCTCTATTTTCAATCTACCTTAATATATGCATTGGATAGATTGGTTAATTCTTATAGCATTTCTTGCTTATACCATATGGGATGGAACCCGACGAGGAAAAGAATCCCATAATATTGAAGGATATTTATTAGCTGGTAGAAATATGCCTTGGTGGGCAGCTGGACTTTCCATTATGGCTACCCAAGCTTCAGCCATTACATTTATTGGTACAACTGGTATTGCATATGTTGAAGATATGCGCTTTGTACAGGTCTACTTAGCACTTCCTTTTGCAATGATATTGATCTGTATATTTCTAGTTCCTTTTTTTAGTAAAATGAAAGCCTTTACTGCATATGAAGTGCTTGAAGAAAAATTTGGATTAAAAACTAGGTTAACGACTAGTGGTCTTTTTCTAATTTCACGTGGTCTTGCTCTAGGAGCAGTTATCGCTGCTCCATCTTATGTATTAGCACTTTTACTAGGTTTACCACTTTCTGCAACCATTTTGATAATCGGCCTAATTGCGACTGTTTATACTATGATTGGAGGAGTTGCAGGTGTAATTACTACTGATGTAAAGCAGATGGCAGTAATGATGTTTGGACTGATATTCTGTTTTTGCATCATTATATTTAATATGCCTGAAGATATAAGTTTCGGAGATGCATTATATCTTGCTGGAACTTTAGATAAACTCACTGCCTTCGACATCAATTTTGATCTGAGTGAAAAATATAATGTCTGGAGTGGTGTGTTTGCTGCTTTGTTTTTGATGCTTTCATATTTTGGAACCGATCAAACTCAGGTTCAACGATATTTAACAACATCTTCTGTTGGCGAAGCTCGTAAATCACTATTGCTTTCAGCATATGCTAAAGTACCAATGCAGTTCTTCATTCTCCTACTAGGAGTAATGATGTATGTCTTTTTCATTTTTAATGATGCACCAATTTCATTTAGAGCAACCGAACCTGTTGCACAAACTGAAGAGCAGATAATCAGAGAACAACGCATTAATAGTGATTATGAAAATGCTCGAAAAAACCGTGAACGCTTTGCAGTTCTTGCTGCACAATCACGAGATTATCCTACCAAATTAGCTTTTCTTGATGCAGATGCCGATTTAAACAAAGCCAGAAAAGATGAGTTAGCTTTACAGGCCGAAATCCGTAATTCAGATGTAAATGATACCAATTATATCTTCCCATATTTTATACTAAAATATATTCCAATTGGATTTGTTGGATTGATCATTGCTGGAATTTTTGCTGCGGCAATGAGCTCTATAGATAGTGAATTAAATGCTCTTACTACTGTTTCTATTGTAGATTGGTATCAGCGCCTTGATAAGAAAGATCATACAGAAGCTCATTATCTAAAATCATCTCGTAGTGTAACTATTTTATGGGGATTGATTGCAACTGGATCAGCTTTGGCTCTTGGAGAAACTAGGTCTATCATTGAGCTAATTAATCAAATAGGAAGTTATTTTTATGGTTCTATACTTGGAGTTTTTATTCTTTTGCTTTGGGCAAAAAAAGCAAATGGTACTGGAGCTCTTACTGGACTACTTTCAGGAATGTTAGCCGTATTTACGTTCGATCGACTTTTTTATTCTGAAAGTCTTGGGGATTATTCATTCTTCTTGCCATGGAATCAAGCTCCAGAATCTTATTCTAAAGCTATTGAGTTTTTATGGCTCAACCCACTCGGTGCTTTTGTAGTTGTGATAGTTGGCATATTAGTAAGTGCTTCTTTTCCGAAAAAGGAAAAAACTTAACTTACTTATTAGTAAGTATCCATAGCTCTACCTCTTCAGATGAACGCCAGTGTTGATCTCTCTTTGTTTTTTTGGAAGCGGATTTCACCTTTTTTCTTAAACACTTTTCTAATTTAAATCTTCCGCCATCTGCAATTTCTTTTTCTATTGGGTGATCATTAGTCACATTTGATATTTGAGCTAAATTGGAAAATATAATTACGAGCTTTCCTTCTGGTAGAAGTCTTTTTTTTGCCTCTTCAAAAAAACTGGGGAATAGATCTTCATTGTAATATATGGCTTCATCAACACTTTCGAGATTATGAGAGGCCGGTAACCAAGGCGGATTAAAAACAATCAACTCAGTTGGTTTTTCCCATTTACCGAAAAGATGTCCATAGTCTAATTCTATCTTTCTTGATAATTTTGTATCTCCCATATATTCTTCTAGTCCAACAATTGCATTCGGATTAGTATCTGTACCATATACCTTCTGGAAACCATGCTTAAGCATTTGAAATGATAGTACGCCACTTCCAATCCCGATATCGAAGGCTGTTTTTTTTGGCCCATCATACCGTTTTAACCAATTATCAAAAAGTATCAAATGATCAAAACGAGTTGGGAAATAGATCCCGTAATAAGGGTGAAGTTTATTTCTTAATACTGGAATTGAAATTCCATTTTTGTACCACTGCCAAGAACTATTTAACCCTTGGACCTGTGGAAACGACAATAGGAAATCACTAATCTCTGGATATAGTTTTTCAATCCAACCAATAGCAGGTGATTTTTTTACTACTAGCTTATGCTTAGCAATTTCAATTAATACAAGACTGGACAGCTTTCGATATTCTGAACGATAATCACGTTGTTCTTGAAAAGATTTATTCGGAAATTTTTTTTTAAGAAGTGTTTTCAATCCCTTGAGAAGCATTAATCCGTTACTATAAAACGAGGATACTAATACAAACTTTCCAGCTTCTAATATTCGAATCGTTTCCTCAATATCTGATGAACGATCGAATAGATCTATATGATGTTCAGGAGTTATTGGCTCTGGTTTAATTATTTGTATATCTGATATCATTTTTTGGGATTCACTTTCTTATAATTAGAAGGAAATAGTGGTAGCTGAATCCTTCATCATATCTAAATGTATTAAATCAAATTTCAACAATCTGTTTAATTCACCATTTCATTTATCAAATGTGGATAGACTTTGTCACGATTTTGAAACCTTAGAATCGTGTCTTTTACTATATGACCATCATTTATATTTATCGCATTTTTGATAGTCAGGTTTTTATTCCAACTTTCTCGACCAGATATCACAGAGGGTAGATGGACAATTAATGCAGCGGAAATTGATCTCGAAGCACTTTCCCAAAAATAACTTGGAGTATGATCTACTGCATAATAATCAACTTTATCTATCGCTATAAGCGGTGCTTTAAATGAGGTAGGTTTTGCAAAATAAAATCCCATCCCTTCGTCACAACTCACGTCAATTATTAATGAACCAGGTTTCAGGCAAGATTTTTCAACTTCCATCACATAATCTATAGGGTCATCAGTATCCTGATATGTTCCATTTATAATTATTTCAGATTCATTTATTAATTCCAATAACGGTCGTTCTGATCCATCATGTTCTACAACTATCAGTCTAGGCTCATTTTCATTTCCCTTTCTAATTCTTGTATAGTGAACATCTAAAACTTCTTCTCTAACTTCATGATCTGGCCTCTGAATACATATTGTAATATCTCTAAAACCATGAGATTTTAGGGCATAAATGGCACCTCTACTTACAGCACCAAAACTAAAAATAATTACCTTTCTTTGATTTCCATAATGGCCATCAATTCCTTTTAGTTGGAGTGCATGGATTACTGCGCAATATCCGGCCATTTCATTGTTTTTATAAAAGGTGTGTCTCCCCATTTGTCCATTTGGATTCCAAACATACATATCTTCAAAAGCAATTAACGTTAGTTTTTTATCTATCGCCGTTTGTGTGATATCCATTTGCTGAGCGCAATGAGGATAGCCCCAAATAATACCACCTTCTTTAAGTTCTTGGAGGTCAGATAAAATTGGTTTAGCAATAATTGCTGAACCAATTTCAGAAAGTATTTCTCTTCTTGTTGCTGTTCCTCCTGTTAGTTCGCTTATATCTTCATCTTTAACATTAAAAGGTTTACCATACCCTTTCTCAAAAATAAGATGCTTACGAATCTGTTCTGGAAGTCTTTTTAAATGTTCTGGATGAATAGGTACACGTCTTTCATCTTCTTTTTTTGAAGTGCCAATGACACCCATTTTTAGAAAAGCCATAACTCTATGAATTGAAACGGGTTGCAGAGTAATGAATTTTGCAAAGCGTAAGGTTTAAAAACTATTAGATAGTTACTTACTAGCAATCAGGCATTAAATTGGCCACTAGAGTATCAGTTATCAATATTGAAGCTTAAAAGGAAAAGACATCGTCAACTCACAAAGTTGCGTGAAGAGATAATTAACATCAACAGGTAAATAATACTTTGAACAAGGTAAGCTTTAATACACTATGAATAGCATGAAACTCAAGGTATTATCAAATTACGAAATAATAGTAATGACTGGCTATGTACTCGTCATTGTCTTCATCTAAGAATCACTATCATTGTCTTTCCCAAACTTAGAACCTTCTGGAGAACGATATTTTTGAAAAGGAATTTTTAGCAAGTTACCTACATCTTCATTCTCTTTTGGATCCATATGAGTATCAATTCCATAAATCAATTCTTCGGTATCTGCTACTTCCGCAAAAGTTCCAAAAACTCTATCCCATATTGAGAAAATATTGCCGTAATTCGTGTCCGTAAGAGGTTGGGTATAGTGATGGTGGACTTTATGCATATATGGCGTTACAAAGAGATATGAGAGTGTTCTATCCAGCTTCTTGGGCATTTGAATGTTCGCATGATTGAAATGAGTAAACAGAGCTGACAAACTTTGATATAGGAACACAATCCAAATTGGAGCTCCGACAACAACAACTCCTAAAATTGTAAAAAGCATTCTGAATATTGCCTCACCAGGATGATGTCTTAGTCCTGTAGTTACATCAACTGTTGTATCTGAATGATGTACCAAATGAAAACGCCACATGAATTTCACTTTATGCTCAACCCAGTGGACTAAAAATGCCCCAAAGAAATCAAGTAACATCACTCCAACAATCATCTGTACCCAAACAGGCATTGCAATCCAGTTTAATAAACCAAAGTTTTTTACTGTTACAAAATCAGATGCCCATAAGAGTGCTCCAGCAAAGCCTAATCCAATTATTACAAAGAAAACGGTTAGTACAGCATTAATACCAGCATGTCGAACTTTCTTATATCCAAACTCGAACATTGGGAATACACCTTCTATAATCCAAAAAAGAAATATCCCACCTATTAATATTCCAGCTCTAAATACAGTAGGAATATTTTCAAAAAAATCTATTAATGACTCCATATTGATTGCTTAAAATTGTCAATTAACTGAATATATAACTTTAGAGTTATATCATACATTCCATAATTCAATTTCACTAGATTATAAATTTAAATTAAAGATCAAGTGCCCTTCATATCTTACTGATAAAAAAAGCCCGAACTGTTACCAGAACGGGCTTTTGATCAAAAGTGATTTAGTGAAACCTTATTATTTTTCACCCAATGCTTTAAAAGGACTTAGTTCAACGGCTTCAATAGCAACTTGATACGCAACCCAATCAGTAGCTACAAAATCGTCGATTTCTGAAATTGCCTCATCAACTGCTTCACGAGCTATACGAAGTAGATTTTCTTCAGTAGCACCAGGTCCATCAAAATCACCACCTAAATAACGATTTGGTCCGAATAAGCGATTCATAACCGTAATAGTTGGGTTGCTAGTGATACCTTGTCTTTCATCAGGCGTACCAAATACGTGATTCATAAGATCTTCAACACGTTTTTTCGTGCTTTTGCTGATCTCATTTACTTCTTTGAGCTCATCTTTTGACCTAGAATCTGATTTAAGCAAAGTTTCATTTAACTCAATGATATCCATCGCTTCTCTTAATTTTGCAACAGCATCACTTAGATCAGTTCTAACTTTGTTCGATCTATCATAAAATTCTGATGTTGCTCTAAGTGCACTCATAGGCATTTCCATTCTAGGATCTGTATGAACAGTTACCATCGTTGAATCTGATGCTTCACCGTATATAAACTTGACCTTATATGTTCCAGGTAATACATCAGGTCCGCCTGGTTCTGATGCATTTGGTCGTGGTGAATTCCTACTTGGATTACGAACACCTGCACGATCAAGACCCCAACTCGTACGATTTATGCCATTCTGATCTGGAGTTGTATCAAATGTTCGAATCTTCTTACCGGATGCATCAAATACTTCAATATTTACTTCTGCATCTTTTTTCTCTTCCCCTTCTTCAGGTTCAGGCATGTTTACTGAATAAGTGAGCATTGCTCCGCTAGCACGGTTATCTCCAAAAAACATTCCATCTGCTGCAAAACGGCTACCCATTGCTTGTCGCCATTCAGCTAAATATGCATCTGGTGATGGGAAAGCTTTTATTGTTTTTTCAAGTTCATCAGCACCATTTTTTGCTAATTCTCTAAGTGGACGTATATCATCCATTACCCAAAAAGAACGACCAAATGTCCCAATTACTAAATCATGCTCACGTGGGTGGATAACCATATCATAGGTTGATACTGTTGGATATTCATTGGTCCATTTTGTCCAGTTATTACCACCATCTATAGTTACATATAGTCCAAGTTCAGTTCCAACAAACATAAGATTAGGTTCAACTAAATCTTGAATAAATGAAAGTGTATAGCCTTCTAGCCCTTTGTTCTGAACTATATTTGTCCATTTTTTTCCATAATCAGATGTATGGAGAATATAAGGAGCCCAATTTCCTCGACGATAATCGTTCACAACGGCAAAGGCTTCTCCAGTGTTAAACGTAGAAGCTTTAATTTGACCTACCCAACTATTTGCTGGGATTTCTTTCGGAAACTTAGAAACATTTTCCCAATCCTGACCACCATTTCGAGTAACATGAATTAATCCATCATCACTACCAGCCCATACTACACTTTCGTCTAGAAAGCTTGGTTCTATTGCAAGTAATGTTGTATGGTTTTCAGCACCGGTAGCATCCATCGTGATACCACCACTTTCGTACTGCTTTTGTTTAGTAGTATCGTTAGTTGTTAAGTCTGGAGAAATAATTTCCCAAGTTTCGCCGCGGTCGGTAGATTTATGTACAAATTGACTACCAAAATAAATAGTCTCTTCATCAAATGGATCAAAATTTACGGGTGCATTCCAGTTGAAACGAAGGTTTTCTCCTTCAGGATGTGTTGGTTTTACAAATCTTGAACTCCCTGTTTCTCTATCTACACGACCGATGTTACCTTGCTGAGACATCGCATATAAATACCTTGAATTGCTTGGATCCATCATTACATCAAACCCATCACCAAAAAAGAGTTCATCCCAATATGAATTTCTAATTCCACCCTGACGCCAAACATATGCAGGACCTTGCCATGAGCCATTATCTTGCATTCCACCATATACATTGTATGGGATTTCCATATCTACATTCACATGGTAGTATTGACCAACAGGTATGTTCTCAATAAATCTCCAAGTATCACCGCCGTCATATGTGATATTCAAGCCACCGTCATTACCATCTATCATAAATCCTGGATTTGTTTTACTTAACCAGAATGCATGATGATCTGGGTGAACCCAGTTATAAAATGGATAGAGGCTCTCGAATGATTTCCCTCCATCTTCACTTTTCGAAATGTAGGTATAAATGCTATATACTCTGTTTTCATTGAATGGATCAACGTAAATCTCAGCATAATAAAAAGGTCTGTTTCCTACTTCTGGATCTTTTTCTACCGTTTGGCGAAGTTCCCAAGTGTAGCCTCCATCATCACTTCTATAAATGCCATTTTCACTAGACTCAATATGAGCATATACTACATTTGTTTTGTTAGGAGCAATTGCGATTCCCATTTTACCGAGTTCGCCTTCAGGTAATCCATCTTCAGAAGTTAACTCAGTCCAGTTTTCTCCACCATCAACTGTCATAAATAAACCAGAACCTTCACCACCTGATTCAAAAAACCATGGCCATCTTCTGAATTCCCACATTGCGGCAAACATTTTGTTTGGATTGATTGGATCCATTACAAGATCAGCTATTCCAGTTCTGTTGTTCTTATAAAGAATTTTGTTCCAAGTCTTTCCACCATCGGTAGTTTTATAAACTCCTCTATCTTCCGTATCTGACCAAGCATCTCCCTGAGCTCCAACATAAACCGTATTAGGATCATCTGGATGAACGATTATCCTATGAATATTTCGAGTGCTTTCTAATCCCATAAGCTCAAATGAGCGTCCACCATCTAAACTTTTATATACACCAGCACCAGCACTCTGACTGTTTCTTGGGTTCCCTTCTCCAGTTCCTACCCAAATAATACTCGGACTTTTTTGATAGATATCGATTGCACCAATTGAAGCAGCACCATATTTATCAAAAATTGGCTCCCATGCAATTCCTCCACTTTCAGATTTCCAAATGCCTCCTGAAGCTGAACCTACATACATGATATCAGGATTCATTTCTACAACGTCAATTGCTGTAATACGGCCGCTCATACCAGCTGGGCCAATATTTCTTGGCTCAATGCCCTTCATTAATTCCATGTCTAACTGTTGAGCACTTAGTGGTGCAATCATCAGTAGACTCAATATCAGTAAAAATCCCTTTCTCATATTTTCTCCTTTATGTTTGTAAAAATAAAAAAGGGTGACGTTGTTACACATCACCCTTTTAAAGCTAAATCTTCTTAATCGTTTGTATCAAAGATGTCGTCGATTCTTGCTCTAGCATCTTCAAGATGTACTCGAGTAGAACGATCAACATTACCAGCGTTCAATCTGTTGTTAATATCTCTTTTTAAGATGTTAAGTTCATTTCGAACTATTGGTCTAATATCAGATTGATTAACATTTAAGTTTGGTGCTCTGAAACCAGATGGTTCTTCAGTCATTAGATAGTTCATTCTATCTAAATATGCTCGTTGTAGGTGACGTCTATGAACATTAATATTTCTATTGGCTCTAAGTTCACTCCAAACGCCGCCTCTTAACTCATCCATCATTTCAAATGCTGTATAAGTTTCACCTTCGTCTCTAGTTTCGGCATCAATTAAACGACCAATTCGTCCAAAGTCGAGCACATTATTTAATACTCCAGCTTGAACACCTCTGAATGTTTCAACAGCCGTAGATTGATTGATACGATTCAAAATATCTGTGTTGTATGCCCATGTTGGTGTTGAAAATGCATGTTTGTTTAAGAAAGCAAGTGCTCTACGCTGATCACTTTTATCAACTACATCATAAACAGGACCTTCTTGGTCGAAGGTTTTATAGTTTTGATAAACACCACCAATGTAAGTAGTCACGTGACCCATATATCTTCTCCACTGGCCAACTACTTGAAAGTAGAGTTCAGAAAGATCCTCGTAGTCTTCACCAGGTGCTTCAACCCAATCAACTAAGTTCTCAGTGATAATTTGAAGATTTGCAAGACCAAGCTCACTAGCTTCCATGGCATCATCACCAATAGCTTCTGTCTGTGAACGTGGATCAGCGCCGGTACTAAAACCAAAGTAATAAAGTGGATCACCAGCTTTTTCAACAACCCATTCATTTAGTCTTTCGTCTTCATCACTTGGCTCTTCAATATCAGGGAACCAAGTATAGCCCCATTTTGTAGCCCATTTGTCGTACTCACCAACTTGTGGGTAAAAATGAGTCACGCCATCACCTGGCTGGGCAATGTAATTGAAACGTGCATAATCCATAATTGATGGAGCAGTTCCATGAGTAGAAGTAAATTCTGGATCTCTAAGTTGATCAACAGTATATCCTACACTTGAACCCATATTATGTGGGAAGCCTAAGGTATGACCAACTTCATGCGCCATAACAAAACGAAGCATATCGCCCATAATTTCGTCTGACATTTTCACATTTCTAGCCAATGGGTTAGATGCTGCTGTTTGTATGAAATACCAGTTTCTCAATAAGTTCTGAATATTGTGATACCAAAGAATATCACTCTCTAGAATTTGACCTGTACGTGGATCATGAACATGAGGTCCTTGTGCATTTTGAATTGGATTAGTGATATAACGCATCACAGAATACCTTACATCTTCAGGTGAAAACTCAGGATCTTCTTCTGGAGTTGGCGCTTCTTTACCAATAATAGCATTTTTAAAACCTGCAGCTTCAAATGCAACATTCCAATCTTCGATCCCAGCAATTAAATGACTTCTCCATTTTTCTGGAGTTCCTGGATCTAAATAATATATAATTGGCTCTTCAGGCTCTACTAGTTCTCCACGTAAATAAGCTGCTTTGTCTTTTGGAACAAGTTTATATCGTGTAATAAAACGATTTTGTTTTGCTCTATGCTCGTCAGAACTATAGTCGTATTGTTGAATAGAAAAATAACTTACTCTTGGATCATAGTTTCTAGGAGTAGCTGGTTCAGCTGGTAGAAGAATCATAGACTGATTGACTTCTAATGAAATGGTTCCCGTGGCAGCATCATCAGGGGGTGTAGTCGCGTCATAAGTAAGAACATGGCGAACTTCGATATTTTCTGGATAGCTTGCCATTCGTTCTACAAAACTTCTGTTTCCATCAAGTCTCCTTACTCCAAAATTTCTTCTTTGACCTGAGCTTAACCCACTTAAAAGTGGGATATCATTTGTATAAAGATCCGTAACCTCAATAACTAATCCGGTTGAATCGGTGCTTTCTGATGCAATATCAAAAGAGTAAACAACAGGTTCAAAGTTATTATTTCGAAGTGATTCATAAATTGCATCATCTTCATCGGCTACACTAGAAAATGATACATGACGTAAAAGAATAGAATTCTCTTTTCGTTGCCATCTAACTACTTGTTGGCCTCTTGCTTTTTGACCTGCGCCACCAAAGCTAAGATTTTGAGTGGATCCTGCAACACGGGTTACTAATAACATCTCTCTTTCCAACATTTCAGTTGGAATTTCAAAATAATATTTGTCATCAACTTTATGTACATCAAAAAGCCCATCATCAGAAACAGCTTTTTTAGTAATAACTTCACTGTATTTTTTCATTTCAGCACTTTGTCCAGGTCTGGCCGATCGTGAAGATTGTGATGAATCTGAAGATGTAGCAGGTTGAGTTGTCTTACATCCAGAAATCACCAAAAAGCTGCATAAAAGGACAATAAGCATATGTCCTTTATTCAAAATTCCGTAATTCATACTAATTCTTGTTCGTTTTTATTAAAAATTTCAGTCTTGTAAAGTCTGATAACATAATCTGTCAATCAAGTGTAAAGTGCATTATGCCTGTAAAAATAAATAAAATGATTTATTAAAATGTAGATTAGCCCTTTTTAAAATCTAATGCATCTAGCTTAACTAGCTTTCTTAAGTCATTAATTTCGTTTTGCTTTAAATATCTCCACCGACCCATTGGTACATCTTTCAAATTCAATCCAGCATATTCAATTCTTTTCAGCTTTAATACTTCCGTTCCATGAAATTCTACCATTCGCCTGATTAATCTATTTCTTCCTTCAAAAACTGAAAGTTGAAATATTCTTTTTAAATCGGCAAATGTCTTGACGTTATGCCCCTTTGCAAGTCCATCTTCTAGTTCAACACCTTTGGCATATGCGCTAAGTTCTAATTCTGTTAATTCTCTTTTAGTTTCAACTTCATAGGTTTTACGAACTCTATAACTAGGGTGCATTAATCGATGGGTTAAATCACCATCATTGGTAAGTATCAATAATCCTGTAGTGTTTCTATCTAACCTTCCTACTGGATACACTCTATATCCTGTAGCATTTTCCACTTCATCCAATACTGTATTTCTTCCACGATCATCGTCGGTTGTAGTGATTGTATTTTTTGGCTTATTAAGTAATAAATAAACAAAGGGTTCTAAAGAAATTTTCTGCCCATCGACAACTACATCGTCTTTTCGCCGGACTTTAAACCCCATTTCTTTTATTACTTTTCCATTGACCTGAACTTTCCCATCACCAATATATGTATCAGCTTCTCTTCTTGAGCATAGCCCAGCATGTGCAATAAATTTATTCAATCGAATTTCTTCAGTACTTGAATAATTTTGATCTATTGTAGTCGGTTTTTCTTTCTTTGATTTAAATTTTTTCTTCGGGATCTGTCCTGGTAATCGTTTTCCTTTTTTCATTTTAATCTTGCTCTCCTGATTCTATCTCATTTTCCGAATCTTCTTCGGTTTCAGTATCTGATGATTTCTGAATTATATCTATTTCTTTTTCTTCTTCAACAAAATCATCCATCATTAGCTGACGTTCGAGAAGCAATTGACGATGCTCTGCCATGTCATCATCTTTTAGAATTTCTTCAATTTCGCGGGGTTTTGGAAGATCATGAACTGAATTAAGTCCAAAGTGCCTCAAAAAGTGTTTTGTAGTTTTATATAGAAGTGGCTTTCCAGGCCCATCTGCACGCCCACCCACTTCAATAAGAGCTTTTTCCATCAACTGCCGAATAATATAACCAGAATCTACTCCTCTAATCTGATCAACTTCAGGCTTAGTTATTGGTTGTCGATATGCTACAATAGCTAAGCATTCAATTGCAGACTGTGATAATTTTCTATAAGCATTTTCATGTTGAAATACGCTTAGCCAATAATGGTATTTCGATTGTGTTACAAATGTATACCCACCTGCTAATTGTTCAATTCTAAAACTAAGCCCATTCTCGTCGTAACGTTGATTTAGTTTTTCAACAAAATCTGCAATTGTAGATTCATTTATTTCGATTTGTTCTTCATTATCGATAATAATGGTTCTTATTTTTTCGCCAGAAATAGGTTCATCACTAGCAAAAATAAGTGCCTCTATTACAGATGATAGTCTACTACCATCAATAAATTGATAATCATTAAGTTGTTGTTTACTCACAATCCCTCACAATAAAAAAACCATCATTTCCTTGTTCTTGGTATAAAGGCATAAGTAGGTACCCATCAGATTGAGCTTTTATTTCTCCATGCTTATCACTAGCCAACCAATCCCCTTTACTTACGTTATCAAAATTCTTAAAGCCAGGCTTCATAACAAACTCATCACCTTCTTCAATAATGTGTTTATAATGAAAATTAACCTTATGAGGGAAACCGTTCACTTTTCCCATTAAATAGCTATAAAAATTACTGAATCCATCAACTTTGTCAGCGGGTATTATTCCTTTACTCACAAGTAAAACCATCATGCCTGCAAGTGCATTTTCTTCTGCGTCTTTTGTTCCGTGAGTACCAGTTTCAAATGCAAATCCAACATGACCTGCATCTTCTACATATTCCATAGATGTTCCAATAAGAGTATGTTGTATTCCGAAAATTAATGGAACTTTCAACTGGGTTAAAAGTTCAATATGTCGTTCCTCCCTAGGCGTAATACTGAACATTCCACCTGAACCAGAAAATGTATGTAAATCAATATAAATTACCTCTTCATCGCTATATACAATAGGATCTAAGATACATAGTAGTTCTTTTACTTCAGCTCTATCTTGAGTTGCTAAATCATCAAAAGGTGTTCTTCTAATTTTATCTAAAATAGAAGTAACCCAAAGTCGATTCATGTCCTCATCAACAAATCGTTGATTCTTTTCTAATGCTTTTAAATTCCCTTTTAAACCAATAAAACGACCATGAATATGTTCTTTAAGGGGTTCTAGTAATCCAATCAGTTCTTCAATCGCTACAATACCTGTGGGTTCATTTCCATGCATACCTGCAACAGCAATTATTGTTGGGCCTGGATTATCCCCACGTACATCACCAATAAAATGTTTAAGTATGCGTTCGGTATGATCTTTAGTTACTTCTTGGATAACTTCCATCTATTCCTTTTCATCATTTTCTTCAGCGAGTGCGTTTAATAAACGCCTTGTTATATTCATAAAATTATCTTCAGTAATGATACCAACTAATCGACTATTCTTCACTACTGGCAAACATCCAATTTTTTGCTCCTCCATAATATTCATTGCCTCAATAATTGAAGCCTCTGGATGTACTGTAATAGGATTTTCCACCATAAATTCGCTTATTGGTCGATTTACAATTTCAAAGTCCTCCGTTACTGCTTTAGAATATTCTCTTAACATCATCCTCATCGAAACTAAACCGATTAGATGCTTTTGATCATCTTCGATAGGTATATATCTGATCTTCCTCCAATCCATTAAATTTCCGGTAAACTCCATCAAATCATCTTTACGAGCAGTAAAAAGATCTGTGGTCATAAATTCTTCAACCAACATACTTGAAGGTTTCCAATTGTCCATATCCTGAATCTTAGCTAATCCCCATTTATGTACTGGTTCTCCTTTCTTCTGGTTCTTAAGCATTGATGTAGTTACAGCTGAAACAGAATGCTCACGATTATTATCTTTCATGAGGTTCGTATAGGATTTAACTACCCAATATGCACCTGTTTGTGAAGATTTAACACGATCACCAATCACACCTAAATAAGTATCGATATCAGATTTATTGATATTTGCTTTACTAAGTCCAGATTTTGCAATGGGTATTAACTCATCTAGAATTAGAGATTTGGCAGATACTTTTCTTCCTTTTGTCCATTCGAATTTAGTATCTAAACCCATTTTTGATGCTGCAAAAAAGTTCATCCTCGCATCATCAAACTCTAATTCTTTGGTTATATCTGCACATTCATCTTCAAACCCATTCAATAAACCAAGCCAAAAAGCAGTATTTGCCATCTCATCAATAACTGTTGGTCCAGATGGAAGTACTCTGTTTTCAATTCTTAAATGAGGTTTCCCTCCTCCAACACCATAACATGGTCGATTCCATCTATAAACAGTACCATTGTGTACTTTTAGAGCCATTAACTCTGGTGGAATACCGTTTTTTAGTAACTCATCAGTATCTTCTACAATATCTGAACTTAAAAGCACTCGGAATCTTGAAATATCTTCTTTATAGATATCTAAAATTGAGTCTTTGAGCCATTCAGTACCAAACATTACTCTTGGACTACTTTCCCTTATATGCTCTCCAACACCCCTGGTATCTATAGATTGGTGAAATAAAGCTATTCTCGTTTCTGCCCAGAGTCGTTTCCCTAAAAAAAGTGGCGAGTTAACTGCGCTTGCTAAAACTGGTGCTGTAATCGCTTGCGCAACATTATATTTAGATACAAATTCGTTTGGTTTAATTTGAAGATGAACCTGATATCCAGTATTACAACCTTCAAGCATTGGAGTATCAAATTTCATAAGAAGTTCATCCATTCCTTGAATACGAAGTTCATATTCCTTACCGCGCATATTATCAATGGCTTCACAAAGTGCTTTATATCTAGGGATATCAGTAAGACTTTCAATGCTTACATCTGCTTTTCTAATAGTTGGAAGTATCCCTGTTAAAAGTACATCAGCCCCAAGTTCTTCGGCAGCAGAGCGCACTAATTCTACATTCTTCTGAAGATTGTGCTCCATTTGCGATAGTGCATTTCCAGTAAACTCTAGCGGTGGGTTTACATTTATCTCGAGATTGAATTTTGCAAACTCTGTAGTGAAAATTTCACTTTCCCCACCTAACCTATTAAGTACACCATCTGCATTTAAAAATGGCTTTGCATTTCTGTCTATAAGACATAATTCCTGCTCCGCACCTATCCGTATGATATCTGTTTCGAACCATTCTTCATCCAGCATTTTCTTTAACGCGCGAATATCCTTTAGCACGTTCTTCATAAAAAACTGAACTTGCTCGTTTGATTTTGCTAGTTTTACTCTTTGTTCACCCATAGTAATGTACTTGATATGTTATAATAGGAAATACTTACTTTCTTTAACTTATTGCAAGTTTTTAACGGATTGCATCTACATTAATATTTATTCGAACAATGTTAGTACTAATGCTTGTTTCTCGCTCATAAACTTCCATTATCTTTTCTAACAGTACCTCAATGTAACTAGCTCCTTTATCAGGCTCAATTTTTAGCGTTACTTCCCAAAAATAATTTCTATTCATCCACCCGATAGCAGATGATGATGGTCCTAAAATATCTAAATCTGGAACTACTCTTTCTATTACATTTCTTAAAATGTGAGCTGCTCGTGACACTTTTTGTTCTTCCTTTCCCTTCAGTGTAAACTTAAGCAATCTAGAATAAGGTGGATAATTTAGTGGTTTTCTAAACCCCATCTCCTCTTTTGAAAATCCTTGATGATCATGGTTTTTAGCAAACTGAATAGCTGTATTTTCTGGTTGTCTTGTTTGGATAAATACTTTGCCTGTTTTTAATCCTCTTCCCGACCTTCCCGAAACTTGACTTAATAACTGGTAGGTTCTTTCATTGGATTGAAAAGATGGGAATGCTTGCTCGGTATCAGCATCAATCACACCTACAACAGTTACATTTGGAAAATCTAGACCTTTAGCAACTAATTGAGTTCCAATCAATATATCGGCTTCTCCATTTCCAAAAGAATTTAGTATTCGTTCATGTGTGCCTTTTTTAGTCGTAGAGTCTTTATCGAATCTTAAAATTTTAGCTGACGGGAATAGTTTTTCAAGACTTTCCTCAATTTTCTGAGTACCCATGCCTTGAACTATCAAATTCTTGGAACTACACATTTCACAGTTAGTATCTGCACGACGTGAATACCCAGAATAATGGCACATTAACATATTCTTACTCTTGTGATACGTAAGACTAACTGAACATTCTGGACTTTGAGGAATATGACCGCAAGTTTCACATTGAAAATAGCTAGCAAATCCGCGCCGGTTATATAATAATATTACTTGATTATTTTGGGTTAGAGCTTCTTCAATAGCATTATAAAGTGGAACAGAAAATTCATTTCTCATTGCACCTTTATACTGCTTTAAATCGATAATTTGTACCTTAGGAAGTACAGCATCAGCATGTCTTTCTTTTAATTCAAGAAGCTCGCATTTTCCTTTCGCTGCCATATTTAAAGCTTGCATGCTTGGGGTTGCAGAACCCATAATTACAACGGCTTTGCTCAAACTTGCTCTCATAATTGCTGTTTCACGAGCATGGTATCTTGGAGCAGGATCCATTTGTTTGTAAGATGTATCATGTTCCTCGTCGAGTACTATTAGGCCCAAATTTTGTACTGGAGCAAAGATGGCTGATCTTGGCCCAATTGCAATATTCTTTGTTCCTTCTTGTAGTTCCTTCCAGGCTTGTAATCTTTCGCGATTAGTCATTCTACTATGCAGAACGGCTACTTCAGCTCCAAATACTTTATAAAATCTTGATACGGTTTGAGGAGTAAGTGCAATTTCTGGAACCAATACTATTCCGCCTTTTCCTTTTGCTCTTACTTCTTTTAAAGCGTGAATGTAGACTTCGGTTTTTCCGCTACCTGTAATACCATATAGTAGAAAATTATTAAAGACTTCCTTTTCAATTGATATCAAAATCTTATCAAATACTTCACTTTGGGTCTTGTTGAGTGATTTGATTGAATCGGGGTCATATTCTAAATTCGGCTCTTTACTACCAGCTTCAACCTCTCTAAAACTTATCCAACCGGAATCCTGAAGTTTCTTTTTTGAATACCCATTGAATTCTTCAATAGCATCTAGAATAGACTGGCGTTTAGGAAGTTTTACTTCAATTAATCTCTTTAATGCAGATTGCCATTTATTTAACTCTCCACTAATGCTTAAAATATATTGTTCTGCTTCTGCTTTAGATTTACCCTCTCCCCAAATCCATTCTCGTTCTTTCTTTACCGAAACTTTGAGATCAGGTTCTTCCCAAATCTCAAGTACACCATTTTTTATAAGTTCATTGAACGTTTTATTAAGCCCAGTTCCTTTCCACCTTTTTTTTGCTTCATCAAGGGTTAGTCTATCATTAATTAAAACCTCATCAATTACTTCTTTTTGTGGACTACTGAATTCAATCTGCTTCTGACCTACTCTAATATATTTTTTAGATATAAAGTTAAGCCCAGCAGGAAGAGCTGCCTGAATAACCTCACCCCAACTACAAAAATAAAATCGATGAATCCATTCAGTAAGTTCGAGTAGTTCTCTATCAATTATTGGTACTTCATCTAAAATATTTTTAACTAATCGAGTTTCAAATTCAGGTTTAATAGCATGAACCTTAATAACTACCCCAATTGCAAAATAGTTACGCAGTGGCACCCATACTCTAACTCCTACCTTTAGTTCCTGGACATACTTTTCAGGAATCTCATAGGTAAATGGTTGTCGAATGGCCGTTGGGAAAACTATGTCAGCGTATTTAGGCAAACTTTTTATAATTGGATTATAACTCGAAAGCTTATCCAATTAATAAACTGGAATCAACCTTTATAATGTCAAAATCATATAAAGAATTATTATGAAGATTGGTAAGGTAAACACTAGACTTCCTTGCCAATATGTTGTTTCCTTTCTCATAACTCCTCCAGTCTTTAGTTTATAAAACTACAATTGAATAAACTTGTTCCCACAACTATATAACGAATACGTCTACACTCCATTCACCGCATAAACATGCGAAGTTGTTGACTGACGAATATTGAACAAGGAATTATGAGGAACGATTTCTTTTTGAGACATTACTTCGAGTTGTTTTATATTTTAAATATTCTCATCCCAACCACCCCTCTCTATCTAAACTGCGATATTGTATTGCCTCGGCGATATGATGTGATTTAATATTTTCTGATTTATCTAGATCAGCGATAGTTCGTCCTACTTTTAAAATCCGATCGTAAGCTCGAGCTGAAAGTCCGAGTGAGGTAATCGCTTTCTTAAGTATTTCTGAACTTGTTTCATCTAATTCGCACACTTTTCGAACTTGACGAGTATTCATTTGTGCATTTGAGTAAACGCCTTTAATTCCTAAAAATCTTTTTGATTGAATATCTCTAGCTTCAATAACACGATCACGGATGCTTTGAGAGGATTCTCCTTTAGCTTTTCCAGATAGCTCATCGTAACTCACTTTATTCACTTCAATATGTAAATCGATTCGGTCTAATAGAGGACCGCTTATTTTACTTAAATAGCGCTGCATCTGCATAGAGGACGTCCCATTAATATCTTGAGCATTATACCAATCTCCGGATGGAGAAGGGTTCATAGAAGCAACAAGCATCACTCTACTTGGATAGGTTACACTCATTCTAGCTCTAGAAATCGAAACAAAACCGTCTTCTAGTGGCTGACGCAGTACCTCTAATGCACTTCGTTTAAACTCTGGTAGCTCATCTAGAAAAAGCACACCATTATGAGACATTGAAATTTCTCCAGGCATTGGTATTCCTCCACCACCTACAAGAGCAACATCTGATACTGTGTGATGTGGGGCACGAAAAGGACGAGATGTAATAAGTGCTTTTCCAGATTTCATTAACCCAGATACGGAGTGAACTTTTGTTGTTTCAAGGGCTTCGTTTAGTGAAAGAGGTGGTAGTATTGTAGGAATTCTGCGAGCCATCATTGTTTTCCCTGAACCAGGTGGCCCAACCATTATTACATTATGACTTCCTGCTGCGGCAATTTCTAAAGCTCTTTTAACATTTTCTTGTCCGCGCACATCACTGAAGTCGAGCATATCCAATTGACCATTCTGAGAAAAGACATTTTTTACATCAATTTTTAATGGATCCAACGAACCTCGGTTCTCAAGCCAGTCTTTAACCTGAGTTAAGTGCTCGAATGGGAAAATCTCAATTCCTTCTACTACAGCTGCTTCAGGACCATTTTCTTTGGGTACTATTAGATATTTAAATCCTCTTTTTTTTGCCTCTACTGCAACTGGAAGTACCCCTTTTATAGGTCTTATTTTACCATCAAGAGCAAGTTCACCCATCATAACAGTTTCTTCCAGCTTTGTTGTGTGCAATTGGCCAGACATTCTAAGTAATCCAATTGCGATAGGTAGATCAAAAGCGTTTCCTTCTTTTGGTAGATCAGCTGGAGCAAGATTTACAGTTATTCGACCTAATGGATAATATGAACCCGTATTTCTTATAGCTGCTTCTACTCTATCACGTGATTCAGAAACTGCTCTATCTGGTAATCCTACAAGGAAAAACTTCACCATTCCATTGGTATGATGAGTTTCAACATCAATAATTCTTGCATCAACACCTACCGTTGAAGCACAATAAACTCTTGCTAACATGGAAACTCCGAATCTTTTTATATTGCTTTGCGTAGTTAGACCCCGCTGGAGGAAACTCCTTACAAAAAATTTCATAAATCGCACATATCATGAATAAAGACGAGGCAAAATCAAAGGCAAAACACATCTATGAAGAAGTTCAAGGTGGTGTGAATGAAGTAATCTCAAAAATTCGAGAGTTTATAAAAGAAGGGAGTGCTCGCCGACTTATTATAAAAAACAAAAAAGGCGAAGTAGTTTTTCAAACTCAGCTTGCGTTTGGAGTGGGGGGAGCAGCACTAGTTGGTGCAATGGCTCCGGTCATTTCGGCAATTGGAATGTTTGCGATGTTCATCAATGACTACCAAATTTTGGTTGAACGCGAAATTGAAGAAGACGATGAGTTTTCAGTTGATGCAGAAATTATTGAGATCACTGAAGATGAAGAGGAAGCTTCAACCGAGGAGCCTAAAGCTGAAGAAGAAGAGCCAGAAGAAAAAACAGTTGGTAAGAAAAAGAAGAAGTAATTGAATGACTGAAAAGTTAATAAGTGGATAAGGAGAATTCTTACTTCCCTATCCACTTATTTCTAATTTTTATTTCCAATGCCCTTCAGCAATCGCTTCAACGCTGAGTTCATTACTAAGATAGTGCTCTGCATCTAACGCAGCTTTACAGCCAGTTCCAGCAGCCGTTACTGCTTGTCTGTAGAATGAATCCATAGCATCTCCACAGGCAAAAACGCCTGGTAGATCCGTTTTAGTCGATTGTCCTTTAGTTTGGATATAACCAACCTCATCCATGGTAAGAACACCTTTAAAAAGGTCTGTATTTGGCTTATGCCCAATAGCCACAAAAACACCCGTAACATCCTCTAGAGTAGTTGTTTCTCCTGTTTCTCGGTTTTTTATCTTAACCCCTTCTACTACTTGCGCTCCAAGAACTTCTTCTACTTCACTATTCCACATGAAGTCGATCTTCTCATTTTCAAGAGCTCTAGTTTGCATTGCTTTTGAAGCACGAAGTTCAGCACGACGGTGAACAACTGTTACTTTACTTGCAAACTTAGTTAAGAAGGTGGCTTCTTCCATAGCAGTATCACCACCACCAACGATAATTACATGTTGATTTCTAAAAAAGGCACCATCACATGTAGCGCAAGCAGAAACACCTTTACCACGAAGTCGTGTTTCACTTTCCAATCCTAACCACATAGCAGAAGCGCCTGTAGAAATTATAATTGTATGCGCCTTTATCTCGGTTTTTTCGTCTACAGTGAGTTTATAAGGACGTTCACTGTAATCAATATCAGTTACATATCCATAGCGAGCATCGGCTCCGAATTTGGTAGCTTGCACTCTAAAATCATCCATCATTTGAGGTCCCATTACTCCATTAGGATAGCCTGGAAAGTTTTCTACATCTGTTGTGGTCATTAGTTGACCACCAGGTTCTGGACCTTCAAATACAATAGGATTTAAATCTGCTCGCGCTGCATAGAGTGCAGCGGTTAAACCCGCAGGGCCACTTCCAATAATAACTACTTTAAACGTTTTGCCTGCAATATCTTCCATAATAATTTCCTTAATTTTTTGATCATGAAATAATAAGGAAATTGGAGATAAATAAGAGGTCGAATATGTCTATAAACCTGATAGTTTTTAAGTTTAGTTATCGGGAGTATCACATTGGTTATTGATATACCCATCATCAATATCTGATTCTGAGAAAGTAAGAACTGCTTCACGATCGTATAAGACCATCAAATTTAAAGAAAGATCAAAATCAAAAGTAAACGTGAATTCACCGAAAGGATCAAATGTTTCTCGAACATCTATATTTGTATCTGATATTGATAAAACTTCAAATTTTTGAATTTCAAAACATACATTATCAGGATCATTGATTGGATCACCTATCTCAAAGTGATATGAAATTGTATCTGTGTCTACCGTTAAAAAGTATACTGGCTCATTTTCAATTTGTGTATTCTGGTGTTGCCATTTTCCGGCATAAAAATCCAATGAATTGAAATCACATTCTGGATTTAGTGTTGAAAAATCCTCTTCACTTTCAGTAAAATTCTCGAGGATATTTTCACCACCCTCTGTTCTTTCAACTTCTAAACCATCTAATGTTCGTGTAATTTTAATTTCTTGTGTTGAAGAGTCTACATTTGGATCATTATTACTTACAGTAAAAAAATTTCCATTAATCTCAAGAATTTCAAGTTTGGTCTTTAAGTAACATTCTTGATTCTGAAATACATCAATCACTTGTAAAGTGTCCTGGGTTATGGATAGGTAAACAGGAGGTTCATTTTCTTGGATTAGCTCCCATTCACCAAATACATCGGTTTCATCAAAACAAATAGGAGCAAATGTATCTATATCAACTTCACTTTTTTGAAACCATAGAATTTCTTTCTGAGTCTCTTCAATGTCCCGAACAGCTAATGAGTTACCATCAAAACTTAGTGCAAATACTTTACTTTCAGTTAGTCCTTCTTGAGTTACAATATAAAATCCAGTTCCATCTATCCGTTCAACATCATAAGCATCATTAGTAATACAGTTTTCACGTGAGTTGTAATAATAAAAAGCGAACTCTGTATCAGAAACTAACAAGAATGTATTATTCCCAGTTAATGAAGATCCGATTTGCCAAAATCCTTGCACATTTCCCGCATCTTGTCCTTCAAGATCTACATCCTCGCAAGCAAGATTTACTAGTAAAACACAACTAAGTATTATTAAACTGTATTTATAAATTGATTTCATGATAATACCCCTAATATCTATTTCTACAATTATACATTTTCCGTAGCTAAAATTCTTCAAATTCTTTGCTTTTCAAGTTCACATGATCTTCATTTAATAGAAATAGTTTCAAAAGGATAATTATTATGATACCCAAGAAATTTTCTTTAGTGAACGCAATCAGTTAAAATTACTAAAAAAAGCGCTCTCACTTTAGTTTGTCTGAACCTTCTATTTCATTAAGTTGAGCCAAACCAAAGTTGGAGGATAACATTGATTATAGCTGTTCCAAAAGAAACTGAAGAACATGAACGGAGAGTAGCACTTACACCTGATGTTGCTGCTCAACTAGTAAAGAAAGATTTAGAGGTCTGGATTGAAACCAATGCAGGACTTTCTTCAAATTTTTTAGACTCTGCCTATTTAGAAATAGGGGCAAAAATTATTTCAAACCGAAAAGAGCTGTTTCAGAAAACAGATGTGCTTCTTGGAGTTCAAACCCCTCCAGAAGAAGATTTAAAGAACCTTAAGGAAAATTCTATTCTTATATGTTTCCTATGGGCTTTACAGCATCCTGATATAGTTGAATCATTAAAATCTAAGGGGATTAGCTCACTCGGGATGGATGCAATTCCACGAATATCACGGGCTCAAAATATGGATGCGCTTTCCTCAATGAGTTCTATTGCTGGTTATAAAGCTTCTTTAATAGCTGCAAATACGCTAGATAAATATTTCCCAATGATGATGACCGCTGCTGGAACTATTCCTCCATCAAAAGCTCTGATTTTAGGAGCTGGGGTAGCTGGTCTTCAAGCCATCGCTACATGTAGAAAGCTAGGTGCTGTTGTAGAAGCTTATGATGTTCGGCCCATCGTGAAAGAACAAGTAGAAAGTTTAGGTGCTAAATTTGTTGAAGTTCCTTTAGAGGAAGAAGACACTGAAACAAAGGGGGGATATGCGAAAGAACTCTCTAAAGATAGTCAGGAAAGGCAGAAACAAGTTATTCACGACCATGTGAAAAAATCAGACATTGTTATTACAACTGCTTTAATCCCTGGTCGTCCAGCCCCCCTTCTTGTTACTAAAGAAATGGTCGCAGATATGAAACCAGGTTCTGTTATTGTCGATTTAGCTGCTGAAAATGGTGGTAATTGTGAACTTACAGAAGCAGGAAAAACTGTAGTAGCTCATGAAGTGAAAATAGTTGGACCAATAAATCTGCCAAGTCAGCTTTCCAACCATGCTAGCTTATTATATGCTAAAAATATGCTAAACCTACTCAATCTATTGATTAAAGAAGGTGCTGCAAATTTCGATTTTGAAGACGAAATTTTATTGAATACAACGATTACCCACCAAGGTGAAATCGTAAGTCCAATGCTTAAGAAATAACTAACTATGTCAGTATTAATATTCTCTCTTTTTATATTTGTGCTCGCCTGCTTTATTGGGTTCGAGCTTATCTCAAAAGTTCCCCCAACATTACATACTCCTCTTATGAGTGGTGCGAATGCTATTTCAGGAATCACCATTGTTGGGGCAATTATTGTCGCAGGTTCTGTTGGTGAAGAACTAGGTAAATGGATTGGTTTTGCCGCCATTATACTTGCAAGTATAAACGTGGTTGGCGGATTTATGGTAACTGATCGAATGCTTGAAATGTTCAAAAAAAAGGGAGATGACAAATGAGTCAATTTTTACCTGAAGCAGTTCTTATATGGCTACCGGATTCTATTCAACTTATTTATCTAGTAGCCACCGCTTTTTTTATCCGAGGCTTAAAACTTCTTAACTCACCAGCTACTGCACGTAAAGGAAATCAACTTGCTGCAGTTGGTATGTTGATTGGAGTTTTGGTCACCCTTTTTGATCAACAAATTGTTTCCTTTGAATTAATTCTTATTGGAACCATTATTGGTAGCTTAATTGGGATTATATTAGCTAAGAAAGTGGAAATGACTTCCATGCCAGAATTAGTAGCTGTGTTTAATGGTTTTGGTGGTGCAGCATCAGCTCTTGTTGCTTGGGGTGAATTTGCTAGATACTCAGATTTATCTGTCTTTGACAATACTGGGTTAGTTACTATTGGACTTAGTATTTTTATTGGAGCAATTACCTTTACTGGTAGTTTTGTAGCATTTGGAAAGTTAAAAGGATTTATTTCTGGTAATGCCATTACTTTCCCAGGTCTCAATATCATCAATATTGGATCAATGATTGGCGTATTAGTTATGATAGGATTCTTCGCTTATGATCCTTCAAATGCCAACATATTCTGGATAATTTTAGGAGTTTCATTATTAATAGGAATCACTTCGGTTATTCCGATCGGTGGCGCTGATATGCCTGTAGTAATATCTCTATTAAATTCTTACTCAGGAATTGCTGCTTCTATGGCAGGTTTTGTTCTTGGAAATAACTTACTCATTGTTTCTGGTGCATTAGTTGGAGCCGCTGGATTAATTCTTACACAGATTATGTGTAAAGCAATGAATCGCTCTTTATTTAACGTGATTTTTGGATCATTTGGTGGCGATTCTTCTTCAGGCGCTGCTGGTGGTTCTGATGGTGATAAATCTGTAAATGAAACTTCAGCGGAAGATTTAGCGATCCAAATTGCATATGCTTCAAAAGTTGTAATTGTTCCTGGATATGGACTTGCAGTTGCTCAAGCACAGCATATTGTTAAAGAGGTTGCTAGCAAGCTTGAAGCTAAAGGAGTTCAAGTTAAATATGGAGTTCATCCGGTTGCTGGTCGTATGCCTGGTCATATGAATGTTCTTCTTGCTGAAGCAGATGTTCCTTACGATTTATTATATGATATGGATCAAATAAACCCGGAATTTGCTAGTACCGATGTTGTATTAATTATCGGTGCAAACGACGTGGTAAATCCAATGGCAAAAACTTCTCCTTCTAGTCCAATTTATGGTATGCCTATTTTGAATGTAGATGAAGCAAAGAGAACCGTAGTTTTCAAACGAAGCTTAAGTTTTGGCTATGCTGGAATTGATAACCCACTTTTCTATCAGCAAAAAAATCAGATGTTTTTTGGTGATGCCAAGAAAAGCCTTCAAGCTTTAAATGAAGCTCTTAATTATGTTTAGCATACTCTTATTTTAGAAGTAAAAAATGAAAGCTCTTTCACATTGTGTTAGAGCTTTTTGTTTTAATGCTCTTATCTTTACAGCGAACTTAAACTCTACATATTAAAATGCATACATACATATCACGCCTATTTCTTCTTCTTTTTGCATCTACTTTACTCTTAACAGGATGCCGTGATACCTGCGACTCTGAGGCTAATTTAACAGTCGATCAATCTCAACTTGCAGCAGATATTGTAAAAATTGACGCATATTTAGAAACTCAACGCACAAAAATAGAAGAAGATGGTTATTCAATAGAAATTCACCCGTCTGGATTACGATATGTTATAAAAAGAAATGGAGAGGGCGATAGACCAAAAATTTGTGATAACGTTACTGTTACATATGAAGGCAAATTGATTAGTAATGAATTCAGTTTTGATGGCAGTACAAGTCTCACTTCACTTGATCTAAGTAATACAATTACAGGTTGGCAAATTGGTCTCCCATTAATTAAGGATGGTAATGGAGGTAACACTGGAAGAATCACTTTATACATTCCTTCAGTATATGCATATGGTGCAATAGGCCAATCGGCTGCTGGTATTCCAGCAGATGCTAACTTGGAATTTGAAGTTATTCTATTTCAAGTCAGGTAAACAATTCTGTCTCTTTAATAAACTTTAGCTATCAAGAACTAAAGAATTATTGATTTGTTACGGACAGCGTTTATTTATTTCTTGGTGTATTAAATAAAACAGTAATTATAAATCGATAATGATATGGAAGATAAGTTGAACGATACTACTGGTAGTTATAACGTTAATGATATAAGTAAGTGCCCATTTATGGGAGGTGCTTTAAGACAAACTGCTGGTGGAGGAGCTAGGAACCGTGATTGGTGGCCAAATCAACTTAATCTAAACATTTTACGTCAGCACTCATCCTTAACTAATCCTATGGATGAAGACTTTGATTATGCTGAAGAGTTTAAAAAACTTGATCTAGCAGCATTGAAAAAAGATTTAGCTGATTTAATGACAAACTCTCAAGATTGGTGGCCTGCTGATTATGGCCATTACGGACCTTTCATGATTCGAATGGCATGGCATAGTGCTGGTACTTACAGAGTTGGCGATGGGCGTGGTGGCGCTGGCGCTGGAACTCAGCGTTTTGCTCCATTAAACAGTTGGCCAGATAATGCGAATCTTGATAAGGCTCGATTATTACTATGGCCGCTCAAACAGAAATATGGAAAGAAAATTTCTTGGGCTGATCTTATGATATTAGCCGGTAATGTAGCTCTTGAGACCATGGAATTTAAGACTTTCGGCTTTGGTGGTGGACGTGCGGATGTTTGGGAACCTGAAGAAGATATTTACTGGGGTTCTGAAGGTGAGTGGCTAGGTGATAAACGTTACACAGATGAAAGAGAACTTGAGAATCCACTTGCTGCAGTTCAGATGGGATTGATATATGTTAACCCAGAAGGTCCTAATGGGAAACCCGATCCTATTGCCTCTGCTGTAGATATTCGCGAAACATTTGCAAGAATGGCAATGAACGACGAAGAAACTGTAGCTTTGATAGCTGGTGGTCATACATTTGGAAAAACTCATGGGGCAGCAAATCCAGATGAATATGTAGAAGCTGAACCAGCAGGTGCTGGAATTGAAGAAATGAGTCAAGGTTGGAAGAATAACTTTGGATCTGGAAATGCTGGCGACACAATAACAAGTGGACTAGAAGGTGCTTGGACTAAAACCCCAACCAAATGGAGTAATAATTACTTTGAAAACCTTTTCAACTATGATTGGGAATTAACTAAGAGTCCTGCTGGCGCATTTCAATGGAAACCAAAAAATAATGCTGGCGCTGATACAATACCAGATGCTCATGACGCATCAAAAAAACATTCTCCTTTCATGCTTACTACCGACCTTGCTTTAAAAGAAGATCCAGCTTACGAAAAAATCTCAAGACGCTTTTATGAAAACCCAGATGAGTTTGCAGATGCGTTTGCTCGTGCTTGGTTTAAGCTTACTCACAGAGATATGGGTCCAAAGTCTCTATATCTTGGAACAGAAGTTCCTACAGAAGAACTCTTGTGGCAAGATCCAATCCCAGTGGCAACTTATGATATCATTAATGATGAGGAGATAGATAGTTTAAAAGTCCAAATTCTTGCATCTGATATATCCGTATCTGAACTCGTTGCTACAGCTTGGGCATCAGCTTCTACATTTCGTGGGTCTGACAAACGAGGTGGAGCTAATGGAGCTAGAGTTCGCTTAGCACCACAGAAAGATTGGGAAGTGAACAACCCTAACCAATTATCTAAAGTACTTGGGATTCTTGAGGGAATTCAAGAATCATTTAATAGTACATCTGGCAACAAGAAAGTGTCAATTGCAGACTTGATTGTTCTAGGTGGATGTGTTGGAATTGAGAAATCAGCTAAAAATGCTGGTATCGATATCAAAGTTCCTTTTACTCCTGGCAGAACTGATGCTACTCAAGAACAGACAGATATTGAATCTTTTGAATGGTTAGAACCAGCTGCTGATGGTTTCAGAAATTATTTTGCGCCAAAACATAATACAACAGCTGAAGAAATGTTAGTTGATAAGGCACATTTACTTACACTAACAGCTCCTGAGATGACTGTATTACTTGGAGGAATGCGTGTTTTAGAAACAAACTATGATCAATCAAAGCATGGCGTATTCACAGATCAATCCGAAACTCTATCGAATCATTTCTTTAAAAATGTTCTCGATTTAGGAACTAAGTGGTCTGCAACTTCTGATGATCAAAACTTTTTTGAAGGTCGTGATCGCAATACTGGAGATTTAAAGTGGACAGGTAGTAGAGCTGATTTAATATTTGGTTCAAACTCTGAACTACGTGCTCTTGCAGAAGTATATGGTAGTGAAGACGCTCAAGAAAAGTTCGTTAAAGACTTTGTAAAAACTTGGGACAAAGTAATGAACCTAGATCGCTTTGATTTAGACTAAATCACTAGCACAAATTTCTATCAATTTCATTAAAAGGGCAACATATCTGTTGCCCTTTTTTTAATAACACAATAACGCATTATGGATTTTTTTGATTTAATACGCTCCGGAAAACTTGAAGAAATTAAACTAAGAGTTGAAGCCGACTCTTCTTTAATTTCAAAAAACGATGATAAAGGATTTCCTCCTCTTATCATGGCTTGTTACACAAGTCAGAATGATGTCTCAAAATATCTACTTGATAATGGAGCAGATGTAAATGCTCAGGATGCAGCTGGTAATACTGCTTTAATGGGAGTAAGCTATAAAGGCATTCTAGATATAGCTTCGATTCTAATTGAGCAAGGGGCTGATGTAAACATTCAGAACTCACAAGGATACACTGCATTAATGTTTGCAGCAATGTTTAACCAAGAAGAAATAATTAAATTACTTATACAGCATAAAGCTGACAATTTAATTACAGACTCTAGTAGTAAGACCGCTTCAGATCATGCAGAATTCAAAGGTTACTCGATGCTTACTGAACTCTTAAAAGCATAAGCTAAATTTTCACTACTTTTTGAACCTCGATAACTTCACTGTCTTCGAGGTTTTTTTATAAAATGTACAAGCATTAAATCTGTTTATATGAAAAGAATTTTATCATACACACTACTTACTCTTCTTTTTATTTATTTAACTGAATGTACTTCAGACATTCAAAATGAACCTGGTGTATCTTTAGAACTTGCACAATTTAGAAAAGAAGTTCTCTCAGATATAAATTATCAATTGTCATTTTCTATTCCAGAAAGTAAAAGTGAATCAATTTCTGGCGAAATAACCATTAGCTTTGCTCTATCTGATAACAAGTATGATCTACCTCTCGACTTCCGAGAAAGTCATGAAAAACTCTTTTCCATGAAAATAAATGGAATAGACTCCGACATCATTTTCGAGAAAGAACATATCATTCTCTCTAAAGAATTTTTAAATACTGGAGCTAATAATGTTACTATTATTTTTGAAGCTGGAGAGACTTCACTAAATAGAAATGATGAATACTTGTACACATTATTCGTTCCTGATAGAGCTAGAACTGCTTTTCCGTTATTTGATCAACCTAATTTAAAAGCCACTTATACGCTTACTTTAGAAACTCCAATTACCTGGAACACAATTTCAAACGCTCCGCTCAGCAAAAAAACTAGTTCTGATAATAGTATCATTTGGGAATTTTCAGAGTCAGATTTAATCAGTTCATACTTATTCTCATTTGTTGCTGGAAAGTTTGAAGTGATAGCTAGAAATGTTGATGGGAGAGAGATGACTTTATTACATCGGGAAACAGATTCAGAAAAAGTAGAACGGAATTTAGACGAAATCTTCAAGCTACATAGCGCCTCCATTTCGTGGTTAGAAGATTATACTGGTATCGATTATCCTTTCAAAAAATTCGATTTTGCCCTTATCCCTTCTTTCCAATATGGTGGTATGGAACATGTAGGAGCAATTCAATATCGAGCTTCTAGTTTATTCTTAGATGAAGCACCATCCGAAACTCAATTATTAAGTCGTGCAAGTTTAATAGCTCACGAAACTGCCCATATGTGGTTTGGCGATTTAGTTACTATGGAATGGTTTAATGATGTTTGGACTAAAGAGGTATTTGCAAATTTTATGGCTTCAAAAATTGTGAATCCAAGGTTCCCTGATATAAATCATGATCTTAATTTTCTAGTTCGACATTATCCATCAGCTTATTCTGTAGATCGAACTGAAGGAGCAAATCCAATTCGTCAAGAACTTCCAAACCTAAATGAAGCTGGAACTATGTATGGGGCTATCATTTACAATAAAGCGCCTATCATGATGCGTCAACTTGAACTTCTAATTGGAAAAGATGTATTTCAAGAAGGACTTCAAGAATACCTTTCAACTTTTTCTTTTGGAAATGCGACTTGGCCGGACCTAATAAATATTCTTGATCTTAAAACGAGCACTGATTTAAAAACTTGGAGTGAAATTTGGGTTAATACTCCAGGTAGACCTCATTTTGAAATTGAAGTTTCTGATTTCTCTACAAATATTTTACAGATTGATCCCTTAAATGAAGATAGACTTTGGAGCCAGGCATTTGACATCTCTTATAGCGAGGTGGATGGAAAGGAATTACTTTCGACAAATATAATGTCTGATCAAGCAAGTACGCCACTGCGATCAATGGAGAATTGGAAGCATACTTTTTTTAATGCTAATGGATTTGGTTATGGACTTTTTCATCAAGATTTAAATTCTTTAGAAGAGTGGTCTAATTTGGATGTTGTGACAAAGGGTAGCACCCTTATCAATCTTTATGAGAATTTATTAGAAGGTGATATAAATTCGAATCAATATTTTGAACAACTCACAAACATAATTTCAGAGGAAGAAAATCAACTAATCTTAAACCTAGCATTAGGTCATTTTCGGTCCATCTATTGGGATTTCTTTGATCAGCAAGAGCGACTTGAAAAATCGCCAGATCTAGAACAGATGCTTTGGGACACGATGGTGTCGCAAAATGAATCAAGTAGGAAGAAAACTTTTTTTAATTCCTATGAAAGCATTGCACTTTCCAAAGATGGAATTGAAAAGCTCTATTCAATATGGAATAAAAGTTTGAAGATAGATGGTTTAATCTTGTCAGAAAGTGACTTTATTGGACTTGCTGGAACATTAGCAATTAAGTGGCCTGAACAAGCCAATAAAATAGTTAATGAGCAAATCCCACAAATCAAAAACTTGGATCGAAAGCGAAGATTTGAATTTATTAAACCCGCTCTTTCAAATGATCAAACTACACGTGACAACTTTTTTGAATCATTAGCATTTGAACAGAATCGCCAAACAGAATCTTGGGTACTTGGAGCCTTGGGGTACCTTCATCATCCACTAAGAACAAAGGAATCTGAAAAATATATTCTTCCTAGTCTCGAGCTTTTAATAGAAATTCAAAAAACTGGCGATATCTTTTTCCCAGGAAGATGGATGAATGTAACTCTTAGTAATCATCATTCAGATTATTCTTTAGAAGTTGTAAATAATTTTCTTAATGAAAGACCAGAGTATAACTATCAGCTTAAGTTAAAAATTCTTCAAGCAACTGATATGATGAAAAGAATGAATCGTATTAAAAAGAGTTGATAAGCTAATTTAAAACCAGTTACCGAGTATTTCTTGCATGGAGTCCATCTTTACAGGCTTGGCTAAAAAGTCATGCATTCCAGCATCTAAGCATCGTTTTCTATCTTCTTCCATTGCGTTTGCAGTCATTGCTATAATTTTTGGCAACTTCTTAAGTTTATGTTCTCTTTTAATTAACTCTTGAGTAGCCTGAATACCATCCATTTCTGGCATCTCCATATCCATGAATATTAAATCGTAGTCAATAAGCATACACATTTCTATAGCTTCAACTCCATTACCAGCAACATCACAAGTTTGCCCTAGTCGTTCAAGCATTTTACTTGCTACTTTTTGATTTATGGCATTATCCTCTGCCAATAGTATTTTTATTTTTTTACCCAAATCAAATTTATTGAGATTCTCTTTTACTTTAGACCTATGTATGCCAGAAACATCACCAAAAATACGTTCTAAATTGTGAAGTAAATGAGTTTGTTTTACCGGCTTAGTAAGATATAAATTAAATTTCTTTCTTTCTTCTGCACTACCTAAATCCATAATTGAGCTTAATAATACTAAAGGTAGATCTGATTTTGAAAAATTTTCTCTAATCCCTTCAGCTACTTGCAACCCATTTTTACCCGGCATATGCATATCTAAAATACCCATATCATAATCTTTTAATGCAATACTCATAGTATCTAAGTCATATGGATCTTGAAAAGTTGTGACTTCCATTCCAGCTTTTTCACACTGCGCTTTTAAAATGACAAGATTAGTATCGTTATCATCAAGTATAAATACTTTTTTACCATGAAGATTTACCGTCTTTTCGACTTCTAATTCTTTATTACTTTTCTTCATATCAATGCTAAACCGAAATGTACTACCTACTCCTGTTTTACTTTCTACCGATATTTCACCATTCATTAATTCTACAAGTCGTTTACTTATTGCTAAGCCTAGTCCCGTTCCTCCAAACTTTCTGGTAGTACTTGCATCAACCTGTGAAAAAGATTTAAATAGTTTTTCCTGCTTCTTTTTAGGTATTCCTATACCTGTATCCTTTACAGCGAATTGGAGGTTTATATATCCCTCTTCGTCTCTTATTTTTTTTACAAAAATAACAACTTCACCTTCTTCGGTAAACTTGATGGCATTTCGAACTAAGTTTACTAATACTTGTTGAACTCGAGTAGAATCTCCAAATACATAATCAGGTACCGATTCTTCAATATTATATATCAGTTCAATTTTCCTATCGAGTTCAGTAGCGGAAACTAGGTCAAGTACATCTTCGATTAAATATGCTATCGAAAATTCAAATTCTTCTAGTTCAATCTTACCAGAATCAATCTTTGCAAAATCAAGTATGTTATTTATGATACCTAAAAGGTTTTCACCGCTCATATTGATTGTTTTTACAAAGTCATGTTGTTCATTATTTAGTTTAGTATCCCTCAGTAATCCAGACATTCCAATTACTGCATTTAAAGGAGTTCTAATTTCATGACTCATAGTAGATAGAAACTGCGTTTTAGCCTTTGCCCCCGCTTCTGCTTGTTCCTTTGCTTCAATTAATTCTTTATTCCTATTCCTTAATACTTCCGTTCGTTCGTGAATTGTTCTCTCTAATCCTTGATTTATATGAACTGTCTGATCTTTAAGATACCCTGCAAGCCCAGCCATTAAACCCAAAAAAAAAGGAGCGGTATCAATAATCCATAGTAATGGATTGCCTATCTGAACCTTAGTAACTGTATCGATTGAAAAAGAAAGTCCTTGTAAACTTATCTCAAAAAGGGTTGCTACCAAAGGAAAAGCCAAACCAAGTAACATCCCAAAAATGGTATATATAGTCGTATTTTGATAAGATTTCTGATCTTGCATAGATGTTATCGAAATAATTTAACCCAGAATATTACTACTTATTTGAACTATTTTGTTTCCTTCAACATTCAAGTATATACTGTAATGTAACATACTTTAAAAGTATTTAATTGAATATAAATATGAAGTTACCTCGAAAAACTAAGAAACAGAAACAAAGAGCATCAGAGATACTTAACGAGCTTTATTCTTACTACCCAAACCCCATTTGTGAGCTAGATCATCGAAATGCTTTTGAATTATTAATTGCTACTATTTTAAGTGCCCAATGTACCGATGTTAGAGTAAATAAAGTTACTCCAGCTCTATTCGAAACCTATCCCACTCCTGAGTTGATGGCAGAAGCTCCTCTTGAAGAATTGGAAGAATTAGTCAAAACAACAGGTTTCTATAGAAACAAAGCTAAGTCTTTGAAAGAGACTTCAAAAACTCTAGTTAATAATTTTGGTGGTGAAGTTCCATCAAACATGGATGACCTCTTAACATTAAGAGGTGCTGCTCGAAAAACGGCAAATGTAGTCTTAGGAAATGCTTTTGGTATTAATCATGGGGTTGTAGTAGATACTCATGTAAAGAGATTCTCGAATAGGTTTGGACTTACTAAACACAAAGATAATGTCGAGAAAATAGAACGAGACTTAATGGTATTATTTCCTCAAGAATGCTGGACAGATTTATCTCATTTAATGATTCATCATGGTCGTGGACCTTGTAAAGCTCGATTTTCAAAAGCACCGGATCATCCTCTTTGTGTGAAATATGGTAAGAACTGCGAATGTCAGAAAATGCGAGAGAAAAATACTTAGTGTTTCGTGATTGGTTGCTTTCCATTATACTTTAATATTTTAACACACTATCGCCTGATCTAAAGCAAATTCCATATAAATTCTCTACTTTTTTAAATGGACAAAATCTTCAACTCATATTCTCTTCCGATTCCTCCTGTTCGATTCGACCTCCAACGAATTCCTCTTAATCAAAATGGCGAAAGCTTTATCTACTTTTATGATTCGATGGGATATGCAACTCCTGACTTTGCTCTTCCTTCCGATGCAGAAGCAATGCTTTCTTTAATTGATGGGTCAAGAAGTGTAGAAGATATTTTAAAGTTTAGTACTGAAGAAATAACAAAAGAACAGATTCTTGGCTATGTACGTTTTCTAGATGAACATGGTCTTCTAGATTCAACAGCTTTTGCAGAACAAGTTGAGCTTATTGAATCGGAGTATGAAAAGTCTAGTACTCATTATTGCACTACATCAGGAAGCTCTTATCCAAGTGACTCAAAAGAGTTAAAAAATTTTCTTGATGAAGCTTTTTCTACGAATGAACAATCAAAACCTGTTGAGTCTGCAAAAGCGTTATATGCACCTCACATTGATCCCAGAGTTGGAATGCGTAGTTATATTAAAGCTTTTTCATCTATCAAAGAGTTAAAACCAAAACGTGTTATTATTCTAGCTACGTCACATTATGCAGGGTTACATGGCAATCTATATGAAGAAACCCCATTTATTATTTCTGATAAGACATTTACAATGCCAAATGGAAATGTTAAGTCACATAAGCCCTTATTAAATTTTAACCTGAATTCGTTTCAAGATCTTGAACAGATTGGAATATCAAATCAATCAAGAGCACACCGCATTGAACACAGCATTGAGTTACCTCTTTTATTTTTGACTCATATCTGGAATCACAACTTCGAAATTGTTCCTATTCTAGTTGGAGGCTTAGATGAAATTTTATATTCCAAAAATAGCTTTCGTGAACAACAACTAGATGCTTTTTCATCCATACTTCACCAGCTTGATGATGATGAAACATTCTTTTTGATTAGTGGGGATCTGTCTCATTTTGGACATAAATTTGGTGATCAACGAGAAGCAGACAAAATGGTTGACGAAGTAAAAATTAATGACGATCGCTTTCTTCAAATTGGAGCTTCAGGTAATTCTAAAAAGCTAATTTCATTAATGAAAGAAGAATACGACCCATATCGAATTTGTGGGTTCCCACCTCTTATCACATTTCTAAAAGCATTTCCACACCAAAAAGGAAAAATCATCTCCTATGATTTTTGGGATGAGAAAGATCGTAAAAGCGCGGTTAGTTTTGGATCGATATTATATACCTGAGATACTTTATTTGTTGATCAATTAATATACTGTACTTTCTTGCATAACTTAATAAACGGTACTAATGAAATTCGATTTTCCACATCCTCTAGCAATTCTACTCATCTTTATTGCCATAGCTGCTGCGTTAACTCACATTATACCAGCTGGTGAATATGAACGCACACTTGATGACGAAACTGGTAGAGAAATCGTAATTGCTAACAGCTATCAAGAAATTGAGCCACAACCAATTGGTTTAATCGAAGCGATTGTTAAAGTACCAGAAGGAATTGTATTTGGCGCCGATATAGTTGTTCTGATTTTAATTATCGGCGGAGCGTTTGTAGTTGTTGATAAGACGGGCGCATTTAATGAGGGTCTATCCTCCTTAGTTCATCGCTATCACCATTCACAAGATCGAGTTATTATATTAGTTGGTATCGTATTTATAACTGTTGGCGCTTTAAATAATACCTATGAAGAAATTATTGCCATGATCCCCTTTTTAGTGATTATGGCAGATCGAATTGGATACTCAAAAGTGGCTGCTATTGCCATTTCTGCAGGCTCTGCAACCATCGGTGCAACATTCAGTCCCATGAATCCTTTCGGAGTTTTACTTGCTCAAAAAGTAGCCGAGGTAGATCCATTTTCAGGTTCTTTTTTTCGGATTATTGTTTTATTGATTGCATCAACTTTTTGGATTTACTGGGTGATTCGAATGGGGAAATCATCTGAATTTCATCTTCCTCGAGAAGTGGATTCTTCAACAAATCTATCTACTCGTTCAATAATTATTTTATTATTGGTTCTTGTCACCTTCGCATTCATGGTTTATGGTATTCTTGAATTGGGTTGGGATTATAATCAAATGTCCGCCTCATTTTTGGTCATGGGAATTATCTGTGGATTGATTGGAAAACTTGGAATTAATGGAACTGCTAAAGCTTATGCAGGCGGGTTCCAAGAAATGGCTTTTGCAGCTGTTGTAGTTGGTTTAGCAAGAAGCTTGTATTTAATTCTAGATGAAGGTAAAATAATCGATTCCATTGTTTTTGGATTATTCAATCCACTCCAAGACCTTCCTATTATGGTATCAGCTGTTGGGATGACAACAGCTCAAGCTATTCTTCACATTCCTGTACCAAGTAATTCGGGACAGGCTGTCTTAACTATGCCATTACTTACCCCACTCGCAGATTTAATTGGCATGTCGCGACAAGTAATGATTTTGTGCTATCAGTACGGGGCAAATTTCATGGACTTACTCACTCCAACAAATGGAGCATTATTAGCCATGCTAACTGCAGCAGGAGTTTCTTATAAAGAATGGTTTGCCTTCTGCTGGAAACCCTACTTAATAGTTATGGGAATAAGCCTATTAGCAATTTTCACAGCTATTTTTATCGGGCTTTAATTTTTATATCAAATTTAGATTATCTAAGTAGGTTAAAGAAGAGCCCGTATTAAGAAGTAGTACTTGATCTTGCTTAGATATGGTCCCGTTTGATGAAAGAATCTTTAAAGATTCCCAAATTGCCCCGCCTTCCGGAGCTACTCCAATACCTTCTTTTCTTCCAATTTCTAATGTACCTGCTAAAATTTTATCTTCACTAATACTAATTGCACATCCACAAGAATCTTCCACAACTTTCATAATTAAATCTTTACCAAAAGCCTTTGGAACCGCTAATCCATTTGCAATCGACTCTTTCAGAGATGAATTGTCATATTCTACGCCATTAATATAATTTACCATTGGTGCACAATTTTCTGATTGAACCACAATCATTTTTGGCAACTGTTCTTTAGAAATCCATTTTAATTGGATCATTTCTTTAAATGCTTTCCAAATTCCAATTAGACCTGTTCCACCCCCGGTAGGATAAATAATCACATCTGGAAGACTCCACTTCATTTGCTCAGCAATTTCAAAGCCCATAGTTTTTTTTCCCTCAATACGATATGGTTCTTTTAAAGTAGACATATTGAAAGCCCCTGTCCTCTTTTCATATTCTTTTGCAATCTCACCACATTTATCTATTAAACCATCAACTAAGATTACTTCAGCCCCATAAAATCTATACTCTTGCTGAAATATTTTAGGAGTAATTTTAGGCATTATAACCGTTGCGCTAATACCCGCTTTAGCACAATAAGCACTCATTGCAGCTCCAGCATTACCTGCCGTCGGAATTACACATTCTTTCACACCTAATTCTTTTGCTTTGCTAATCGCCATACTTAACCCTCTAGACTTGAAAGAACCTGTTGGATTTAATCCCTCATCTTTAAGAAGTAGATTCTTATAACCATATTCTTCTTCTAGTTTTTTTAGACGAATAATAGGAGTCATTCCTTCTCCTAAACTAACGATATGTTCAGTATTCAAAACTGGCAATAGTTCATGATACCGCCACATATTAAACTCTCGATCCATTAATATATCTTTCGATATTGGATTCTCGAGGTCATAATTGACAAGAAGGGGTTTCTCGCAGCATATTGCATAACTTTGAATTTCATCAAAATTATATTCTTTATTGCAAGATGAACAACTTAAATGTGTAACCAGAGAAAAAGTACTGTTTTGAATTTTCATGCATTAAAATTCAAAACAAACTGTATAACTAGATAATATTTTTTTGATATATGTTATAACTTTTAGTTATACAAAGATTTTCCAATATTCATTAAGCTTTTTGTTGGCCCGCTAATTTCCTCTCCCTTTCTTAAAACAAAACTAAATTTTCTTTTCAGTTTTAATGACCTAATCTTTATCTCTCTTAGTGTTTTATTCTCTAATTCTTTTTTAACGGCTAATCTTGATAAAAAACCAATTACTTCATCCTCTAGTAAATAGTTTTTTAATGCTTCAGTACCTCCAAGTCTAGCTATGATTTGTAAATCTCTTAATTCTATTCCTTTCAATTTTAATCCATTTGAAAGAACCTCTAAAGTCCCCGAACCTCTTTCCCTCATTACTAAAGGTACCTTCTTTAAATCCTCAACGTTAATTTCGAAATGTGCATATGGACTTTGAATCGAGCAAACTGGTATAATTTCGTCTTCTGTAAAAAAAGTATATTGAAAAGTATTTACCTCACCCCCTCCTTCAACAACTGCTAAATCAATCTCTCTATTTGATAGCGCTTTAAGAATGTTCTCTTTATTACGATTAACAAGAACTAGTTTGATATTAGGATACTCTTTATGAAAAGAAGAAAATACTTTCGGTAATACATAAAGTGAAACCGTTGTACTACCACCAATTCTTAACTCACCTTTAGTTTCATTTTTATTCCTAATAATATTAACATCACTCTGAATAAGCTTCTCTAGATTTTTAGCTTTATATAAATGCTCTATAAGGGTTGCACCTGGTACCGTGAGTGTTATTGCATTCCCTCTCCTTTCAAATAGAGCTACTCCAAGATCAATTTCTAGTTTCTTGATGTGTTTACTAACCGCGGGTTGCGATATGTATAAAACTTCTGCTGCTTTAGAGAAGCTAAGGTTTGTTGCCACCTCAAAAAAAACATTGTAAGGATAAGCAATCATATTCTTGAGTTAAGCTTTTATTTCCATCTTCTCAGCAAAATAATCGCAAAAGTCCATCATATCACCAGAAATATGTTCGTCATTTGTAGCGTTTTGTAATGTAGATGCCATTGTAACTAGGGTCTGATGGAAAAAGATTTTCATCTCATCTACCGTCATATCTTTAGTCCAAAGATCAAGTTTCAAGGTGTCTTTTTGTTTTGCATCCCAAAGTGATAATAACATAGCGCGACATTGGGCTTCACTTTTACCTTGCATATCATCAGCCCGCCAAATTATGTTGGTTGGTATGTTTTGTTCGTCTAGTTCTACTGTGATGTTAATTTCTTTCTTTTGCATGAATATCTATTTTTCAAATTCCCTTAAAGATACCGATTTCTATCCTTTACCTTTTTGAAAAATTGATCTGATTTATTCATAAACTTTTGATCCATGAGATAAACGTATTACGTTTATAACTATTAAGGTTGATAATATTTTTATTTTAAGCTTTTAAACTAAATAACTAAACCGTGAAAAGAATCGATGTTAACATTCTTTCGAAAAATTCGACTAAAACTAATCTCCACAGCAAATATTAGACATTATTTCGTCTATGCAATAGGAGAAATTCTACTTGTTATGATAGGTATTTTATTAGCTCTTCAAGTAAATAACTGGAACGAAGAAAGAAAAACTAAAAAATTTGAACAGGAGATTTTAACTGATATTTATGCCTCTCTTGAAGGTAATTTTTGGCAAATTGATGTTTCTTTACAATCAAATACTTCTTCCATCAACTCCATAGATATCATTCTAAAACATCTAGAAGATAATCTACCCTATCATGATTCTCTTGACGTTCATTTCTCACAATCTGTTGCATGGGTTTCTCCTGTTTTTAATAATCCAGGTTATGAAAGTCTTAAAGCTTATGGTAGAAATCTAGTTACAAATGGTAGTATTAGAGTTAGTTTGAGTATATACGATACAGGTTGGATGGAAAGATTAGCTCAACGCCAAGAAGATTATTTTTTCAATACTGCTGCACCAATTTTGAGCCAATACTTTGAAAATATAGCTATGAGAACAGAGACTAAACCATTCGACTATGATGCCTTAAAAAACTCAAATGAATATATAAGTGTCCTTAAGACTTCAAAAGCTAATAGACTTGATCAGATATATTGGTACACAGATTGGAAAGTTGGCTTCGATGAGCTAGAAATATTATTAGTAAAAGAATTACATATCGATAGTTAAGATCTATCAATGAGTAAAATTTTATGCAATCCGATTTAAGAACCATTTTACTAAAACGAAGAAAAGCAGAGATGGTTCAGTTTTATAAAAATCATCCCGAATGCTTTGAAGAAGCAATCGAAATGGCCCTTTCAAACGATGAACCATTTTGTTGGCGAGCCGCTTGGATGATTGGTGGAGATCTCAATAAAAATAATTCTCGAATTGCCCCTTATACTTCAAGAATCATTGAGCTTTTACCTAGTTTTGAAGATGGTCACCAAAGGGAATTACTTAAAATCTTATTGCAGGTTCAACTTACCGAAGAACAAGAAAGTCTACTCTTTGACCTTTCAGTTAATTTATGGCAACAGGTACGAAAGAAACCCTCCGTGCGACATTTTGCTTTCAAAGGTATGATTCAAATCGCTAAGAAATATCCCGAATTAACTAATGAGATCTTGGTACTATCTCAACCTCATTATATTAATCCACTTTCACCAGGTATTCGAGCAGCAGTTATTAAAATGGCCGCAAAACTAGAGAATTAATTAACCAAGTCTTTTCCTAGTATTCCTTATTACATTTCTCCCTTAGAGTATCCAGTACATGCTGAAAATCTTCCGGGAGCTCAGAATCAAAACGAACAATTTCACCAGTTTTGGGGTGTTCGAATCCAAGAGTTTTAGCATGAAGTGCTTGTCGACCAAGACCTGTAATCAATTTATGGAACATAACTTTTCTGGCACCAGTATTAGGGCCATAACGAACTGAAGTACCACCATATGTTGTATCACCGAATACATTATTCCCAATATGATTAAAGTGAACTCGTATTTGATGTGTTCTTCCAGTCTCCAATTTAACTTCAACTAAGCTCAGATAATCAAAGTATTCGAGTACTTTATAGTGTGTGACTGCATGTTTCCCTCTACCACCTTGCATAACAGTCATCAATTTTCTGTCCTGTTTAGAACGTCCAATATCACCTTCGATGGTGCCTTCTTCTGGAGGTGTTCCCCATACAATTGCCCAATAAGTTCTTTCTACATCTTTCTCTGCAAATTTAGCAGACAGTTTAGCTAAGGTTTCATCATTTTTTGCAACCACCAATAAACCACTTGTGTCTTTGTCTAAACGGTGGACAATTCCTGGTCTAATGTTTTCATATTCATCTTCACCAGCAAGTTCATCTACATGATGCATCAGTCCATTCACCAAAGTACCTGTCCAATTTCCGTAAGCAGGATGCACTACCATTCCCGCTTCTTTATTTACAATGATGAGATCTTCATCTTCATACATAATATTGATATCCAATTTCTCAGCTTCCGCTTCCGGTGGCGGTGCAATTGGTAATTCGATGTAAATATTATCTCCAGGAAGCATTTTATATGATACTTTCTCATGCTTTCCATTAACCCAGACGTAACCATCTTTAATTGCCTTCTGGACTTTATTCCGTGTGGCATTCTCCACAAAACCAGTTATATATGCATCTAGCCTAATTGACTCTTGTTGCCCTTCGGGTACTTTGAATTCGTAAATCGTCTTTTTTTCTTCCATTGGATAAAGGTAAGTAGTTTGAAACGACTTTGCTTATTAATGGTTGTACTTAAATTTTCCATATTTAAATAACTAAAATTTAAGAGTTTCGGTAATTTTGAATACCGAAATAGGTTCATAGTTCAAGAACTAAAAAATGAGTACGTATTAAAAGTCATTCTTGGTACTTCTGGAAATGATTTTGTAAATAATCTATCAATCTCTTTAAAATAAGTGAGAGAAAGTAGATATTGATCAGACATTAATATTGAGAACCTAAGAATCTTGAATCCGTAATTTAAATTTATAATGATTCAATCACTGTACATAAAAGACTTTGCACTTATTGATGAACTGGAAGTAAGTTTCGGAGAAGGACTTAACATACTTACCGGTCAAACAGGAGCTGGAAAATCAATTATTATTGGTGCTCTTAATATGATTCTTGGTGAAAGAGCCGATACAGAAGTTATTCGCCGTGGAGCAGATAAAGCTATTTCTGAGGCCACATTAAAAACTGGAAATAATTCAACTCTAAAGAATCTATTATCTGAAAATGATATCGACCATAATGAGTACATCATTCTCAGGAGAGAAATTCGTCAAACTGGAAGTCGGGCCTTTATCAATGATACTCCTGTAAACATCAGCATACTTAAGGCAGTAGGCGATTTATTGGTTGATTTACATGGCCAACATGATCATCAGTTATTATTGAAAGAAGAAAATCACCGCGGTGTAATTGATAGTTTTGGAGAGATCGATCCTGTTCTTGAAGCTTATCAATTAGATTTTGTAAAAATGAAGATGCTTCAAAAAGAACTCTTTTCTTTGAGGAAAAGAGAATCGGAATTACAAGAGAAAACAGAGCTTTATCGCTTTCAAGTAAACGAACTTGAACAAGTCCGCTTATCAATCGATGAGGAAGAAGAAATGGTAGCAGAAATGAATCTTCTTGATAATGCTGAAGTTTTGGATCAAAAAGCTGCAACTATATCAGAGCTTTCAGATAATGGAGATACCGATATTCTTCATTTACTCAATATCTTGAAACTCAACCTTGAAGATTTAGCCCGAATTGAACCTGAATTTGAAACGTATCTTGAAGAAATTAACGCTGCTAGAGTAAGTGTGAATGAAGCGGTACAGTTTGCAGAACGTTATAGAAGTAACATCGAATTTAATCCAAAAAGATTAGAAGAGCTTCGACAACGGCAGGCAGAGTTGAATAGAATTCAGAAGAAATATCAGAGAGACATACCAAGTTTAGTTTCCTACCTCACTGAAATACATGGAGAGCTTTCTTTTGCTGAAAATTTTGATCTTGAAATTGAGAAACTTGAGAAATCTGTAACTGATCAAAGCTATAAGTTAAAGAAATCTGCTATGTCTTTACACCATAAGCGAATTCAGGTTGGTGAAAAATTGAGTTCTAATATTGAACATGAGCTATCTAATCTAGGTATTTCGCATGCAAAACTTGCCGTTCGAGTAGATTGGCTTCAAAGTCCATCTGGATGGATTGATCTAGATGGATTAACCATAGATTGCACCGAGTATGGATGTGATGATGTGCGTCTTTTTATCTCTACTAACAAGGGAGAAGAACCAAAACCCTTAGCTAAGATTGCTTCCGGTGGAGAAATTAGTCGCGTAATGCTAGCTCTTAAATCTATCTTGGCGAAAGAACAAAGTCTACCAGTAATGATTTTTGATGAAATTGATACTGGAATTAGCGGTGAAGTATCTGAGAAAGTAGGTCGTTCAATGCGAGTACTTTCAGAACATTGCCAAATTGTAGCAATCACACATCAACCTCAAATTGCTAGTCAGGCTCATCATCATTATAAAGTAGCGAAAATTGAAGAAGAGGAACGAACTATAACTAAGATCATCCCTCTTTCTAACGAAGAGCATATTTATGAAGTAGCCAGCCTAATGAGTGGGGCTGAAATATCTGAATCGGCGTTAAATAGTGCCAAAGAGTTAATAGAAAGGAATACTTTTCCGAATTAAATATTCCTTTTTACTATTGATTTAATACAATATCTAGGTATAAAATCACTTAATAAGCGTCATTCTACCTGTTCCAATTAATTGATTTATACCATTAGACTGAGCACTTACTTTATACAAATAAATGCCTGTTGGATTTCCACTTAAATTAACTGGTATCTGAGCTCTTCCCGAAGAAACATTTCCAACCTGCTCACTAATCAATTGTCCATGTACTGTAAAGATTGAAATGGTATACTGGGTTGCAACTGGAACATCAAATTGAATTTGTGTACTAGGATTGAATGGATTTGGATAGTTACCAATCAGACGAAATTCTTTAACTTCAGTTAGTTCTAATTCATTTGAAGTAGCTGTTGCATTTGCTCCTTCTGCGATCCATTGTCTAATTAGTTGAATATCGCTATCAGATAAAGTTCCACCTTGTGGCATTCTTGTACCATGCTCTGGGTTCGGCTCCTCAATTTTATCAACTAAAGGACTACCAGCTGGATCATTCGGAATTACATGGTTTTTATCATACTTGTTTGAAGCACTTGTGCTTTCCATAACAGCAGCATAAGAACTTGAATTAAAAGTATTTTGACCAGATCCATGACATGAATTACATCTTGCAGTTAAAATAGTCTGAACTTGAGACCCGTAATCAACTTGTGCGAATGCAGAAGTAGAGGCGATAAGTAAAATAAAAATAGAATAGTAGCTTTTCTTCATAATTTAATTTCTTAGTTAATAATGTTGCTTAAAGTAATTGATACCATATTTTGTTTCAACTCTAATAGGATATACAAATCGTAAACATGTTACAATCATGTTGACGTTTAAATAAATTAGAACATCTTATTCTAAATAAGTTTGGAGATAACCTTAACTTATTAACTTTTTATTCTTAATAATTCTCTATTAATTAATAGTCTAATTATCAGACGGAAAAACCTTATGTATACTATTAAACGACTTCTTGTAGTTATGGAATTGAACAATCACGACGAAGTAGTTTGTGATTATCTAAATCGAATAACAAGTTTATTCTCCATTGAATCAATTTTATTCCTTCATGTTGCAGATAACCTTGATGTCCCAAAAGAACTAGTTGAAAAATACCCAGGTTTAATTCCACCAATTGATGATTCAATTAAAGGTGCAATTCAAAAGAAAATTGAAAATTATCCTGAGATATTATCTGTAAAGAATATTGACTATCAAATTCTTGATGGTGTTAAACTTCGAAGTATATCAGCTGTTGTTCGTGAACATGATATCGATTTACTTGTTATAAATAGAAGTGATGAAAATGACAGTGAAAGTGAAGTCGCTTTTCTCCAAAAAGTGGTTCGAAGTGTTGGTTGTACTATTGCATTAATACCACCTTCTCTACCTGATGAAATCAATAAACTTCTTGTACCTCTCGATTTCTCAAAGAATAGCCTAATGGCATTAGAACATGCATTCAATTTAGCTAAGAAACGTCCTGGAATTGAAATTCATGCCCTTCATGTTTATAAAATTCCAAGTGGATATTTTAAAACAGGGCTATCGATTGAGGAGTTTTCTGAAGAACTCTTAAATACCGTTAAAGGTCGTCTATCGAAGTTTTTATCTGAAAAAAATATTGATGAAAATAGTTTTATAATGCATTACAGGCTCCAAAAAAGTGATAGCATTCCATATATGATTAATCGCTATTCTTTTTCAAATCAAATTGATGCTGTGATAATGGGTTCTAGAGGTCGTAATACACTTTCTTCTTTTGTTCTTGGAAGTATTACTGAAGCACTTATTGATAGAGATCAATACCTACCATTGATTATAGTTAAAAATAAAGGCAGAAGTATGAAGCTTTGGGATGCTTTACTAGAATTATAATTCGAATTCTTCTTTCACTTTATTCACGATCTCATCACCGATTGCTAAAGCTGCAGTTGCGGCAGGACTTGGTGCATTTAAAACATGAATTTGATTATTCGCAACTTCAAAATAGAAATCGTCAAGAATCTCTCCATTTGGAAGTAATGCCATTGCCCTAACTCCAGCGGGTGCATGTTCAAGATGATGTTCTTGAACTTCTGGGATTAACTTCTGAAGGCCTTTTACAAACGCTTTTTTTGAAAACGAACGTTTATACTCTTCCAACCCCATTTTCCAATGCTTAGCTGCCATTTTCCTAAAGCCTTTAAAGAATAAGGCTTCGAAGCCTTCTTTAAAATCAAAAGCGAACTTATCATATCCTTCTCTCTTAAAAACAAATACTGCATTTGGCCCACATTCGATTCCACCTAATGCCATTCGGGTAAAATGTACTCCTAAAAAAGGGAATTCAGGATTTGGAAGGGGATAAATTAAATGGTTAACCAAATATTCTGCATCTGGTTTAAGCTCATAATATTCACCTTTAAAAGGGACTATTTTTACAGGTGATTTAATTCCGGCAGATTTTGCAACATGATCACAATATAAACCAGCACAATTAATCAGGTATGTAGTATTAAAAATTTCTCTAGTTGTTCTGACAGTAATCACATCACCAGTTTCAGATATCTTATCAACCTTTTGGCCAAACTGAACTCTTCCATTTCCTTGCTCTATAATCTCTTTAAGCTTAATGCACATTCCTGCATAGTCTACAATACCGGCACATGGCACTTTAATAGCCGCTATACCTTTTACATGTGGCTCTATCTCAGCAAGTTGTTTTTCATTAATCTTTTCAATTCCTTCAATTTCATTTTCAAGACCGCGTTCATAAATTTTCTCGAGTCTTGGCAATTCTTCTTCTTCAGTAGCAACAATAACTTTTCCGCACACATCAATTTGGACATCATATTTCTCACAAAAATCTACTAATTGATGTCTACCATCTTTACAATTCTTAGCCTTATAACTCCCAGGCTTATAGTAAATACCTGAGTGAATAACTCCAGAATTCTTTCCTGTTTGATGTGCTGCGACCTTATCCTCTTTTTCTAAAACAAGAATGTTTGCTTCTGGGAAAGCTATGGATAGTTTATATGCAGTTGCTAAACCAACTATTCCTGCCCCAATTATAATAAAGTCACTTATTTGACTTGTCTCTGATGAATTTTGCATCTCATAAGATAAGGTTCATCTATAAAAAGCACACGAAATGATTTAAAAATAAACCTAAAATGTCTTGCATTCCTCTATCAGTTCATTAACTATTCTCAATTATACTTTTATCACTCATAAACCTTATATTTTCCGTTCAAATTATTAAAGTAATTACATGACAAAATATTTTCTATTCCTCTTAATTTCAGTATTCATTATTGTAACCATTTCTTGTGAACAAAAAGCAAAAAATCCTAGGGAATTATCTGAAGAAGAAGCTCGTATTGAAGCAGTATTGCAAAGAGCGGCTTTTCAGACTATGGATGGTGAAGAAGTTTACCTTTCTGATTTTGCTGGTAAAGTAGTAATGATAGATTTCTGGGAAACTTGGTGTGGACCATGTTTAATGGTTTTTCCTGCATTGGATTCACTCAAAAAAGAATATGGAGATGAATTTGTTGTACTAGCCGTAAATACACTTACCGCTGATACTGAAGTTGATGTTCAAGAATTCCTTGATAAGAATAATTATGATTTCTCTTTTTCGCTTGATGTGAATGATATTGGCGGAGAAGTGATTTCATTAGGTATACCTTTCAAAGTGTTTATCGATCCAAACGGTTTCTTAATCAAAGCTGAATTAGGATCATCAGGAACAGAAGGTGATTACTTAAAAGCGAAAGCGATTATAGAAGACAATAAAAATTTATAGATATAGTAAAAATGCAACAAGTAGAAGAAAAATTGGCCTATAAAGTCAAAAACATTAACGACGCTAAATATGGTCGTCAAGAGATTGATCTTGCTGAAGCGGAAATGCCAGGACTAATCGCTATCCGTGAAGAATATAAAGCAGAACAACCTTTGAAGGGTGCCCGAATTGCTGGATGTCTTCATATGACTATTCAAACTGCTGTTTTGATAGAAACATTGGTTGACCTAGGCGCAGATGTAACCTGGTCTTCGTGTAATATTTATTCAACTCAAGATCATGCAGCCGCAGCAATTGCAGCAGCAGGCGTTCCTGTTTATGCTTGGAAAGGAATGACTGAAGAGGAATTCGACTGGTGTATTGAACAAACAATATTTTTCCCAGACGGACAGCCATTAAATATGATTCTTGATGATGGTGGAGATCTTACCAACATGGTTCTTGATAACTACCCTGAATTAGTTGAAGGAGTTCAAGGTATTTCGGAAGAAACTACAACAGGTGTTCTAAGATTGATCGAAAGAGAAAGAAACGGAACTCTACCTATCCCTGCGATTAATGTTAACGACTCAGTAACAAAATCTAAGTTTGATAATAAATATGGCTGTAAAGAATCTGCAGTAGATGCAATTCGTAGAGCTACTGACACAATGATGGCTGGTAAAGTTGCTGTTGTTGCTGGATATGGAGATGTAGGTAAAGGAACTGCTGCTTCACTTAAAGGAGCTGGTGCTCGTGTTATAGTTACTGAAATTGATCCAATTTGTGCACTTCAAGCAGCAATGGACGGTTTTGAAGTTAAACGTATGGATGATGCTGCGCCAAGAGCAGACATTATTGTAACTGCAACTGGAAATAAGGACATTTTAAAAGGTCATCATTTCGAAAGCTTGAAAGACAAAGTTATCGTTGGTAACATTGGTCACTTTGATAATGAAATCGATGTAGCTTGGTTGAAAGCAAATTCTGAAGAAGAGAACATCAAACCACAGGTTGATATCTTTACTCTTAAATCAGGTAAGCAAGTAGTACTTCTTTCACAAGGGCGTTTAATGAACCTTGGTAATGCAACTGGTCATCCTTCTTTTGTGATGAGTAATAGTTTCGCTAATCAAACTCTTGCTCAAATAGCTCTTTGGAATAGACCAGAAGAATTCACACCTGGTGTTTATGTTCTTCCAAAATCATTAGATGAGAAAGTAGCTCGCTTACACCTTTCAAAAATTGGTGTTGATCTTGAAACTCTATCTGAAGACCAAGCAGCTTATATTGGCGTGCCTATTACTGGTCCTTATAAGTCTGATGAGTATAGATATTGATATCTAGCTGTATATAATTTTCGAGCCTCGTTTATTAATTTAAACGAGGCTTTTTTTATGTATCTGTAACTCTAGATGTACTCCTCAATATGAAAGAATGAATCCCTTCGCTGGTGTACTTGTACAAAACCTCGCAATCTAACTCAAGCGTCTCGCTTGTGTATTTCGACCTCCTCTGTCTCCTCCTTGCATAAGGAGGAGAACTCGTTGATTGAGTAAAGGATCTAGCAAAAGTTTCCCCTCCTAATGTAGGAGGGGCGAACTACATCGATCAGTAAATATGGTTAGGAATTGGGGAGGTCTAGAACTGAGGTGGTTTACCAGTTTCCGAGCTTACACAGATCCTGAATCAAGTTCAGGATGACGTCGGGGTTGGAAGCAGAGCTTCCCCGAAGCATTTCGCAGCGGAGCTACGGAACGAGGTAAAAGGAGAGCCCCATAAAACCTGGTTATTTCATTTATAATAAATAGATTTTATTCCCTGATGTCTAAAAAAAAAGCCTTCCATTTTGGAAGGCTTTTTTTGTGCAATTACATTCTATCTAGTTTTCTAAACTTAAATCCGCTTCGAGTATTTTTTCTATACGAGTTTGAACTTCACGTAAGTGAGCTTCTGTATAAGTATCAAAACTAAAAGGTGGACTTAATCTACGATCAATTCTAGATTTCAAATCCGTAAGTTGTAATCGAGCAACCGATCTGGCATCTGCAGGAGTGCTATTAGGAGCGTCAGTCACGAGCATTCCCATTCTATCAATATAGGCACGCTGTAGATCGCGTCTTAAACTTTCTACGTTTTTTCCAGGAGCAGCCCATACTTCACTCCAAACCGATTCTGTAATTCCCTGCATTAATTCGGGAATAGTCATTACGTTTTCTGCACCAAATTTAACTTCTGCATCACGAATTCGAGCAAACTTCTGAGGACTTGTAATCTCTGCAAGTAATGAAGACTGAATTGATAATAGTGTCTGATGTAATGGAAAGTCAATACGACCATTTACTGTATTGGTAACTCCCCAATGGCTCCATCTGTTTGCACCGAACATTTGATAAACCTCAGGCGAAAGCTCAAAAGCATCTGCTGAGAATACATCATCAATTAGGAATTGTAGCGCCTCTTCTTGGCGAGCTTTATCTACATTAACAAAAGGTCCACGTTCATTTGGATCACCTTTATGGTCTCTGTATTGATATTGACCACCAATATACTTCACCGCAGTAGAGGCCGCTCTTGCGTACTGATTTCCTAATGTTCTGAAAGCATCAGTAACTTCAAAGTATGGCATATTATCAGTTAATACGTGGTCAGGAAGATCTTTCCAGATGTTCTTGATTAATGCAGTTCTTTCCATTCCCCACGCTAAAGGATCGCTACTTAAGTCGTATACACTTACATCTGGATCTAATGCTCCAAAACCGCGTGCATCTTCATCAGGACCATAAGCATGCCCAGGAGTTGCAGCTTGTCGAGCAAGCTCTTCTGCTCTTTGGTCACTTGGCGTATAGCCGTAAGAAATTACCCAAAGGTCATATGAACCAACTGAGGGTGAATAGTAATATCCCTGATTTCCATTTGGAGAAATATTAATCCCTGGGTATTCCATCACCGAACTAGCTAGTCCATTTTCTTTCGTGTAAGCTTTGTCATGTAATTTATCGAAAGGAGTATCAGCTGAAGATCTAAAGTTGTGACGTAAACCCAAGGTATGACCAAGTTCGTGCATCGTCACTCGCTTCATGGCTTCCATCACATAAGAATTCGGTACAGGATCACCTGGTCCAATTTCTCCAGAAGCGATTAACGCTGTTCTCAGTAATGTGCCTTGAGAAGAGATTTCATCAGCTAAAGAAGCCATCTCACCTCCGTTTCTCAACGCCACTTCTTCCTCAGCAGAAAGCTCAAACATTTCACTTATAGCAGTGTTAGGACTTATATTTGTTTTATAGAAGTTCTTCCACCCTTGAACCATGTTTGCTTCATAAAGAATATCTGCATCTAAAATTTCGCCAGTTCGCGGATCAACTACAGAAGGTCCAATGGCTCCATATCCTGATTGATCAGAAACATTCCAACGCATTGTCGCATATCTAATATCCTCAGGATCAACTCCTTCAGGAAGCATTTTTGCATCTATCCCATTTCTAAATCCAGCAGCCTCAAAAGCACGATTGAATTCAAGAATCCCATCCATCATAATTTGGCGATACTCCTCTGGAACGGTATGATCTATATAATAAGTGATTGGTTTTTTTGGAGTACATAACCCATCAGCTCCCGCTGGTCCATCACACTCTAATCTCCATTTATTTACATAACGACGAAAAAACTCTTCCTCATCATCAGTAAAGTCTTTATGAACCGTCATGAAATAACCAGTTCTATCATCTGCCATTCTAGGAGTCATAGGTACTTCAGGTAATTGTACCAGACTATAATGAACACCAACAGGAATATATCTTGAATCAGGAACCGTTCTTGGAGCTCCATCCTCTTGATTATTGAAAGTTAAATTTACTTCAATATTTGTATTCATTGGAAATGACTTCACAGTACTAACATAACTCTTCCCTTTATCCAAAGAAGCTCTTCCAGGTTGTCCCGGTCGAGAAGAAACAGCACGTTTCACCCGATTACTAACTTGAGATAGATCTGATATAAACCATGAATAAACATCAATCAACATTACTCCATCATCGCTTGTAGCCGCTACCTCTGCTGTTTCAAGTACTGAATTTCCGAAAGTAAGCTCAACAGCCATTGCTTGCGGTGTTCCTTCTTCAGCGGTGTAACGATGAGGTTTTTTAACCAAAAAGACTTTTCCTTCATGCATTTCTAAAGAGACTAATAATCCCTCAAAAATATTAAGCATGGTACCACCGAATAATCCCGAAGAACCTATTCCTTGTGAAATTTCGAAATTCATGAGGAAATCCTTATCAAGATCCTCTTTTGTGATGGCCATATATAATTTTCCATCCTTTTGATATAAATCAAAAAAGCCCTCCATCATTTCGGTTCCCTCTGTTAGCTCATCGAACTTACTTTGGCTCTCATCATCATCTTGAGCCATTACACCAATCGGTAGCAATAACATGGCACAAATGAACATGTACATTAGTTTTCTCATAATCTCCATCTTTAGTTTTCGTTTGATATGATATAATAAGTTAAAAAGTGATAGTTATTAAGCAATTATTTAATACAAAATTTGACATCAGATAGTAAAAGTAGTTCATAAAAATTGGTTGTAGAGAGCATATTAAGTCCTTATATTTGGAGCTCTCAAAAAAATGCACCCGTAGCTCAATTGGATAGAGTACCTGACTACGAATCAGGCGGTTACAAGTTCGACTCTTGTCGGGTGTACAAATAAAAACAGCGGCTTACAGCAATTATTAAATTGTGGTTTGTCGCTTTTTTTATTTCTGGGACAACAGGGGGACAACATTTTTTGAAATACAATAAAAGCTTTTGAAAGTTATTGAATGGATTGACATCTTGTTCAGACAAACCAATATTTGGTGAAACCTGAGAATTTAGTCCTAAGAAATGTCGCTATTCGTTGAATCTTTTGATTTTTCCCCATATGAAAAAAAAAGTTTAGGGAAGAAAAAAGAACGTAAATATAAACTACTATTCACGTTTCTTGCTCACACCTATTTAAAAGACGAGATACTTTTAGCGAACTATAAACAGCTTGAATCAAGAAAAGACATTAGAGCGAAACAATTATCCAGTAATAGTAATGTTTTTTTATTAAACCCAGTTTCAAGATCCATAAATATCGTTTTCCCTTTTCTGCTCATATTTTACGATCACTATGATTTAATTGAGGGTTATAAGGAGTTACATGACGGCATTAGATTTGATCAATTAAAGCACCATGACATAGTTCTTATTAGAAATAGAATTGAGTGTTTAATCGAAGCTAATTTAGAAATTATAGGAGACCCTTATCGCGAATTTGAAAAAACCATACTACCGATTTATGGTCCAGAATTATCACCTAATGAGTACTTTGTACAATATGTTGAGAGAATACAATCTGAATATAAAAGTCTAATACAAGATCAATTCAACAATGACAAGATTACACCTGAAATTTTTATTGATTTACTTCACAAACAACCAACTAGTAAATCAATAGATATACCTAGTTATACAAGCTTAAACGGCTTTTTTAGAATGCTAAATCCTCAAAATTTTGTTTCACTTGAACATGCTGGGTTAGACATAAATACAATTGATTATAATACACTATATCATGATTTAGTGAGTTCAATTCGACAAGATGAATTCTTTTCGTTTAATATTAATCACATAAATTCACTATCAACCTGGGAAAACACTCTTAGATCTTTAGCTATATATCTTTTACAACTTGAAGTATTACGAGATATAGAAACTCAGTTCGAGTTTAAAAATGTATATGAAAGCAAAGTTATTTGTAAAAAGGCTGAAGAAGTAGTAGATAAACTAGCCATTCAAGAGTTATCAGTTAGAAAAAATGTAAGTCGAAGGTATCTCGCATATGTTTTAGCTAGTAAAACGAGAATGTATAAGGAAAAAAATCTTAAAGAACCCAAAACTTCGGCTAAGGATACTCCGCGTATTTTTGATGTGGATTCAATAGACAATGCGCTAAAAAAGCACTTCTAATCTATTAAAATTCTCTAACCCATTTACCGCCCTTCCTATAATTTCATGAAACGTTCTTTGTATCTCAAGAATCGTTTCTATGGAACTATGTAATTGTTCCTATAAATTATCGAATCTTACTAATCACACTTTATAAGAATTTCATTTCATTGACTTTAATAGCGTTCATAATTTTGAGAAACTCTAAATCAAATTAACAGATTATGAAGATCATTAGACCCCATCAACTAACTAAAATCCTCCAGGTATCTACAACTACACTTTGGAGAATGGAAAATCGAGGTGAGCTTCCTGCCCGATTTAAAATCTCAACTAGAGCTGTTGGCTGGCTTGAAAGTGATATCGAGGATTGGCTAAAAAGCCAACAGTCTAAAACAAAAGATGGAGGGTTATAGTATGTCAAAGTTTAAACCCACCATAACATTCGACGATGACTCAAAATCAATAAGAGCCTCTGCTGCTTTTATGTCTGAAAACTCATGGAGCTATTTGCAACGATTGAAGATAAAGCATAAGCAAGCCTCATGGCATGGGCCTATTAAAGAATCTATCCGCAGAACGACGACTAAGGGTGAATTATTGATGTCTCCCAAGCTTGCCAGAGCCTTGAACATCGATGAACATGACAAAATCGAAATTGGTCATTCCCACTCTGAACCCATTCTGAACCTTCAAGTAGAAAAAACAACAGCTCAAAAAGACGAGCAACTACCCACTCTTGTTGAAGGAATAGAAATTTCTTCGGAAATGCTTTTTAAATGGGAAGATGAAACATACAAAGTTCTCTCCTGCGACCCTTCCAATGGTTATTTGGATACAAATTCGATAATGGAGGACATCTCTGTAAAGGATGCATCTGCTATTACAAGTATTCAACCGATATCAAACACCAAGAAAATCTCGGAACTCAATGGTTTTGCAAAGCTGGTGGGTATTAAATCGATAGAGGCTGAAATCAGAAAGAAAATACTCTATCCAATGCAGAACCCAGAACAATCTCAACGTCTTTTAGGCACCCCACTAAAGGGTGCAATTCTATATGGTCCATACGGTAACGGAAAAACCGCAATATCTCGCGCTATCTCCGAAGAAGCCGGAATGGATTTTATACACCTCTCCATTTCGGACTTATCAACACCGATTTTGGGAGAAATGGTAATAAAGAATGCAATCGAAAATGCAGCATTGAAAGAACCTGGAGCCATCATTTTTATTGATGAGCTCGACACCGTAGCACCTAAGAACTCCGAATTTAGCATCGCCAATATCACTCCTACCCTTCAAGAAGCCATGGACGGATTTTCCCAAAACCCTAAAGTATTCTTTCTCTCCGCTACTAATCATCCCAATAATATTGCCGAACCTCTTTTACGGGCTGGAAGATTTGATGTCCTTATTGAAATCTCCTTACCAAATGAAGAAAACAGGAAAAAGTTATGGACCGCTTTTACATCGGAAATTGATACAGATTCAGGGTTGAACTGCGACCTTTTAGCGATGTTGTCATCCTCATACACCATTTCAGACATCCAAACAGTTGTAAAGCTTGCCGGGTTAGACGCCTTAAATCGAGAATCCGGTGGTGAAAAAGACTCCTTTATTACTCAAAAAGACCTAGTCTCGAATATTGAGTCATTCAAACCAACAGGAGCACGTATTCTAGGAGTACGAAGACCCGGAGCCACTTTTGATCAACTTTTAGGTTCCGAATCTTTTATTAAACAACTAACCCCGAAACTGGACCTGATAAGTGGAGTAACCCCTTCAACACACACTAAGCTTGAAGGAGCTACCATATTGTTATACGGTCCTCCTGGAACCGGAAAAACTCATACAGCTAAGGCAATTGCTCAATACTTGGGTGCTAATTTTGTTGGTAAATCTGGGGCTTCTTTTTCCAATAAATGGGTAGGTGAAACTGAGCGATCTATAAGAAAGCTATTTAATGACGCACGTACTTATCGTCCTGTCGTAATTTTCATTGATGAAATAGAAGCATTAGCTAAAAATCGCGACTCCACCAATAACTTTAATAACAATGCACTTAATCAACTATTGGTAGAGCTGGAAGGGTTTGAACCGAATAAAGGCATTTACTTCATAGGGGCAACGAATAGAAGACAAGATCTTGATCCTGCCTTTCTAAGCAGAATGAAGTTTCTATTTGAACTACCACTGCCCAATCAGGGGCAACGTTATCTACTGTTCAAAGGATTTATGGATGGACTGCCTGCAAGGAATATTAATTATGATCGCCTTGCTCGACTATCAGATGGTTTATCTCAAAGAGATATAAAAGCAGTCATAGATATCCTGCGTATGAAACTGGATTTAAGAGAAGTATATACCATTACCACATCTACCATAGAGTCATTAATACTCACTCCTGAAATAGATGTTAAGCCAAAGGATACCTTTCTGGTGAAGCCATGATAAATTCAGCTTTTATCTTGTATAGTAGGCACATCAAAGGGTTAAGCGTTAGTGACGCTTTGGATGGTAAGTTTCCGTTAGTTGGATCTTCCTGTTTTTCAGATGGGGCCATTGAAATTGATGAACAAGGTAATTTTCATTGCAAAGAATCAGGAAAAAGAGGTACCCACGAAGAGTTTCTTAGGCTTCTATATCCGTTTCTTACCGATCGTGGAGCTAAAGAAGCTGTTTATTTAGAGTCTCGAGATATACCCGGCATAAGCATTACTGAATATGAAAAAAATATGGCGCTCAAAAGCTCCAAAGAATATTCTACAGAGTTTAAGTTTCTATGCAATATTTCCCCACCCAAGTCGAATTACTTATTTCTGGAAAGCCAATCTCAAAGCATGTTTGGCTATGATTTATCAGATATAGGTCAGCCCCTATGCAGAACTACCTGGCAATTGGGGAGCAGAAAGGACTCTCTTCTTGGTGTTCCGAGAATTAAAGAAGCGATCGAGGTTAACCGTATTTATTTTGTAGAAAATTTCTTAGAAAAAGTTTTACTCGAAGCGCTCATTGACCAGCCTGTTTATGTACGTCCTAATACCCTTACCTTAGAGTGGAATAACTATGCCCTCCTAGTTCAGGGGAAAGAGGTAATTTGCCTAATGGGAGACGAAAGAGGAGACTGGATGGATTCTTTTCATCCTTTCTTGCGCGTAGCGTCAAGAACAGCTAATTCAATTAAGACGATATATATCCCTCCGCTTTCTTCCGGACGATCATTAGCAGAGTATGTTGGTCATAATAGAGCTATTGATTCAATCCTAAGACTCGTCGAGCATTCAAAACAAGAACCTACCCTTTTAGATAAAACATCTTATAGAAATTTCATACATACTCCTCGTTCCAACTCTCTTTATTTCCCGCAGGGATTTGGAGCTGGGCATTTCTGGTACGGAACATCTGATGGCGATTTTCTGCACTCAGAACCTATAAATTTAGTCTCTGTAAAAGAGCTTGAAGAACAGTTTGATTTGCAATCTAGCCCCTATCCTGGTCCAAACATAAAACTTTCTAAACCCGAACTCTTAAATATTGTATCGAGTATTAAACAGCTCACCCCACTAGCTACTTTCCTTCAACTGCGATCGTATTTTCTGAAATATGTATACTTCACTCATGATGAGTTTGCCACATTATTAGCATTATGGGTAATGGGGAGCTATGTATACCAACTGTTCAACGCCTACCCTTATCTACACTTACATGGGGGATTCGCAACGGGAAAAACAACTATAATGGATATCATTGAGTTGACCGCTTTTAATGGAATCTCTGAATCACAGGCTACCAAGGCTAAATTAATTGAGGTTATACATAGATCAGGTGCCACCATTATTCTTGATGAATTTGAGAAGAATTCAAAAGGAACGGAGGATCAATATACTCAAATGCTGAAGGCTGGATACCGGAAAGGTGGGTCTTATTCAAAAATGACTGCGAAGAATCAAGAGTCGAAGTTTAATATTTATTCTCCAAAGGTATTAGGAGGAGAAAGTGAAATTGTAAACAGTGCCCTTAAATCTCGAACCATCGAAATTAAAACCACTTCAAAGCCAAATGGAATAAACCTTGCTGATTGGGATAAGGATGACGTCATTCATCAGCAACCTTTATCAATTATACGAAGAGGAGGGTATTCTTTGGGCTTAATGAATCATAACCACATAAGACAAAACTACAATCGAATAACCTCAGAAATTGAATTACCAAGTGGAGAGAAACTTTCAGCTCGAAAGCGGCAGTTAGCAAGTCCTTTACTGGCCATTGCCCAGCTCATCGACGTTAATCAGTCATCTCCATGGGTTGAGGAAGAACTCCTTAAGGCACTTGACATCTGCTTTTTCGAATCCTCATCAACTCATGCTACCGCCGAAAAGCTACTATTTAATTTACTAGAACAATGGAATAGTGACCCTTCTAGTATTAATTATAAATTTAAGGATGAGTATCTTTGGATTCATAATGAGTCATGGATAAATACATCTCTTGCAAAACATTTTGGTACAAAAGATCGCGTATTGGCGTGGTTTGAACGTTTACCAGGTGTAATTAAGAAATCAGAAAATATGCCATCAATTGGTACAGTAGGAACTACAGCATTTCCTCTGAATCTAAAAATCAATAAAATGACAATCGGTGAGACTTTTATACGAAAATCGCCTTAAATGGATAAAATGACCAAGATTATAAAAATATAAACGATATAAATTCGGATGGCCTAAATGGCATATTCAATTTTTATCAGTCTATTTTCTCGACATGTTTGATTAACCATGGATACGTTTATTCAATTTATATTTTTATTTCGTTGGGAAATCAGCTCATTTCAAATCGTTATCCCTTCTTTTTATCTAAAACTCCGAAACAATTGATATTTATATCATTTAGATTTGACAAATCGGTTTCAATAGTTAACATTATATGTAAAGAAGTCCTATGGACGAATTAATACTAACTTTAAATTGAATAAAAAATGAGAGACGGATTTATACCGAAAGAATTAAAAGAACGCACACAATGAGTGTGCTACAACAAAATGAAAGTCCCACTTCAGCCGAATGGGCGACAGGCAAAGGTCAACGACCTCTCCACTTGAAATGACTTTAATACGTGCTATAGAGCATGTCTGTATAACAAAAAATTTGATTTTAGGGGTGTTGGTTTCTTTTTTTCGGAGAACGATCCTTACCTAGGCATTGACTGTGATGATTGTCTTGTAAACGGTCGCCTCAACCCCCATGTAAAAGAGCTGGTTGATTACTGTAATTCATATACTGAAAAATCACCAAGCGGAAATGGTATTCACATTATTATGAAGGGTGAGCTTCCTGAAGGATTAAAATATAAACAACCCATGGATCACCTTGGCTTTGAATCCTTAAAAATAGTTAGTCAACGCAGATATTTTGCTATGACTGGCGAGCCATTGGAGGATTAAAATGAATCCAATGAAATCAATTCGAGCTGTTAAACTAGCTGGATTTAAATCTTTTTTTAAGCAATGGGCTCCACCTAAACGACGAAAGGAAATAAAACCAGGCACAAATGATATTGTATCTGAAGATACCGTAGAAAAAACGATTCAACAGATCACCTTAAGTCAAAGTGGCGTATTATTTACTAACCTGCATTATCATAAGAACCTGGACAAATACGATAATGATCTTAATCGGGCAGATCATGAATACTGTCGTATTGTAGCTCGATGTACAGGATTCGAATCAGAACTTATTGACCGTATTCACCGAAAATCTTCACTTAACAGGCCCGAATGAGATGACATTCGAGAAGATGGATTAACCAAAGGTCGGCATGTAATTAATGCCGTGTTGGATCTTCGCCCAATTTATAATGAAGACGAAATTGAGTCTTATCTCAACTATAAGTATAGATTTCGATACAACATCGTATTAGGAAAAACTGAACTTTTTAAAGACAAGAAATGGGTATTTCTTCAAGACTTTGAGCTGAATTCGCTGTACAGGGAAATCTCAAAACGAGGAGGTAAAATTGCAATAAGCAAACTTCATAGCCTCTTAGAATCGGATTTTGTTAAACAGTACCACCCCATGAGGGATTATTTTAATGATCTCAAACCCTGAGATGGAAAAGATTGAATTCAGGAAATAACCAATCAGGTTAACACTGAACATGATAACTACTGGGAGCAATGCCTTAGAAGGTGACTAGTAGCATCGGTTGCATCTGCTATGGTGGATTCCATTGTGAATCAAACGGTGCTGATTTTAAAAGGTGGCCAAGGAGTTGGAAAGAGTACCTTCTTGAATAAACTGATTCCTGACACACTCAAAGACTATTTCTACAGTGGAAACTTAAACCCTGATTCTAAGGACTCAGTGATACATCTAGCTGAGACGTTTATTTGCATGTTGGATGAGCTTGATTCTCTTTCGAAGTACAAAGAAAGTGCCTTAAAAGAAATGATTACCAAAGCTGATATTCGTATCCGAAGACCTTATGCCAGATACGCAGTTAGGATGGTAAGACATGCAAGCTTATGCGGAAGTGTAAACCACAATGCGCTTCTTCACGATTCTTCAGGCTCTAGGCGGTATTTAATCCATACGGTCAAGAGCATTCGATATCAGCATACAATTCCAATGGATAAAGTATACGCGCAAGCGTTTCACTTATATAAATCGGGATTTAAATACTGGTTTGATGGAGAAGATATAGCTATGATCAATGAGTATAATACTCAGTATCAAGTGCAAACGGTAGAAGAAGAATTATTACTAGAACACTTTGAAAAAGCAACTAAAGAAGAACAGTTTGTTGAAAAAAAACGGCCTACTGAAATAATGAATATCATTTTTAAGAATAAACTTCCTTCAAATGCACATTCATCTAAAATCAGAATAGGAAATGCACTTTCTAAGCATGATTTCGAATCCTGTACAATCAAAGGGTCAAAGTTCTGGTATGTGAAACCTAAGCGGTTTACCTATGAATAAGGTTAGAACCAAGGTGGGGTGCTTAATATGAATAACCCCACCATGTAATCAATTGTTAGCCAGTAGGTTACATATAAGGGTTAGATGTGTATGGTCTACTTTACTAAAAATTAAATTTTTAATGGAAGTACTATTTATAGATGTAGTCAAAATAGACCACACCAGACCACACCCTGATTAAAATGGCAGCTTCCGCTGCCTAATCGTGAGGTTAACCTTGGGTTTGCCTCATCAACTACAATAAAAAAACAACATTCTATATAGAGAAATAAATCTTATGCCAAGAACACACAATTACCCGAAAAACAGAAAACCTCGAGATACTTCTTATGCCCGTAGCACCCAACTGGTGGAGAAGCATGGGCTAAAGAAAATTAAGAGAATTTGAACCCGACATGGAATGTATAAAGGTGGGGGGCTACTTCAAGTTTCCCCCTATATAATTCGCCACCTGGTTCATACCCATAACTGAAAGCGTCCAGCTTCCAGGGCTCCCATCATTTATAAGGGAGTACAACGAGGCAGAATGTCTGCCTCACATTATAAAAGTCTGGATTTTTCCAGATCTAAATTAAAACCAAAAAAAAAGGAGCGTTCAAGAATGAATATTTCCACTAGTGATGCAACAAGCATACAAAAACACGAAAAACAGTTCTTAAACTGAGTTAAAGAAAACCCCAATCATCAATGGCCTCATAATTGAGAAATTGCCGAGATTCTAAAAGAATTCCCAAAAGTAGATTCCTTAGCAAGTTTATTTAAAGTCATATATGATGATAGTTGATTTGAACGAGAACACTTTCTCGAAATCATACAAACATGGGATTACTACTGAACCCAAATCGCTAGCTAACTAGCATTCTCTTTCTAATCAAAAAGACAGATGAAGCACTTTTCTAAGTACGCTTTTAGCCTTGGCAGTAATGCCAAGGCTAATTTATGCTAGTTAATTTCAATCTTTAGGGAATATGGGACCCAACCTACCCCCGCCCTTCTACCCAGGAGTACATCCTTTAGAGTTAATTTTGTCACTAGACTAATAGCCGTTTTCTTATGGAAACAGAATGCTAGAAATTTTTTTTCAATTTTTTTACTCCCTATCTAGACTTTAATGGATATCCTACCCAATCACATTCACCATTTCAAAAATGGGTAGATAAAGAGCTACAATAATTACTCCCAGAATCAGCCCAATGAATACGATTAAGATAGGCTCGATAACCGAGGTTAACCCTTCTACCATAATGTCTACTTCCTCTTCATAGAGCTTTGCTACCTGACCGAGCATATCATCGAGACTTGCGGTTTCCTCTCCTACACTGATCATTTGGATAACCATGATTGGGAATACTTTGCTAGATGATAGAGATCGATTAAGGCTCTTCCCCTTTTTTATGGAGGTAATCATCTGCTTAATCTCTTGCTGGAGTATCGTGTTATTCGATGAATTCTTGAGTACTCCTAAGGATTCTGATAAGGTGACTCCACTATTTAGAAGCGTTGATAACGTACTTGTGAATTGACTTACCAATCCCTTCGAATACATGTCTCCGAAATAAGGAATCTTTAGTTTGAAGGTGTCAATGTTTTGCTTGCCTTTTTCCGTTTGAGCTATATACCGAAGTCCAAAAATCAGAGTTACTAACAATCCTAGAATTAATAGGATATTGGAGGTGAGAAACTCGCTCACCGTTAGAATTATTAATGTTGGCCCCGGTAGCTCGGCATTGAAGTCTCGGTACATATCTACGAAGGTTGGGACAACAAAAATGAGCAGAAAGCTTACTGCAGTTATTGCCACTGTTAAGATAATAGCTGGATAGACTAACGCCATTTTTACTTTCTGTTTGAGCTTAAAGGCTTTCTCTTTGTACGAGGAAAGTCTCATTAGCACTTCATCCAATACCCCAGAAACTTCTCCTACTTCCGTGAGTTGTATGTAAATGGAATCAAAAATTCCCTCGTAGTTGGCTAGCGATTTAGATAGGCTCTTTCCTTTGCGTACTTCTTTTCTGATATCGGTTACAATTTCTTTGAGTCTCTTATGAGTAATTTGTTCAATGCTTGTATCTAGTGCTTTTACTAGTGGTAATTTTGCCTTAAGCATTACCGCTAGATTTCGTGTAAACTCAATAACCTGTTTTTCCGGGACTTCTTTGATGAATGGAAGTTTTATTTCCCTCGATAGCAAATTTCCACTCCCTTTTGAACTCTTTTTCTGTTTGGCTATAGATGGAGGTAGATTACCCATTAAAATCCTCTCAAATTCGTTCGTTGCAGGGGCTCCCAAAGAATGGGCTTTCGTAGGTGAAGCACAAAGGTCTGATCCAGAACCTTATTTCCAACTCGTTGTCGCATAGACCATTGATACAGTTTAGGACTCAATGGATCGTTGTTTAGTTGTAGAATTAAACTATCTACTTCTGAAATAGAAAGTTTATTCTCGTTCAGTAGAGTCTGTCCACTACCCCAGCTATATCTATCAGTACTTCCAAGTCTATTAGTTATTGTAAGTGAGGTATCTGTACTACTCATAGATTCTGCGCTAAGTATATCATTAAATAGCTTGTTTTGAGCTACCTGATACGTGTTATAAAAATACATATTGGCCTTCCAGGTATTCATCTGCTGACTCACGAAAATAAAGACCGAGCTTGCTAGCGCCAGTACGATAGAAACAATGGTCAAGGCAATTAATAACTCTGCTACCGTATAACCGTCTTCTTTTTTTAGTTCTCGGAGTACCATAGCCTCGCTGTTTGTAAGGTTATTTTTGGAGCTGAAAGCGTGTCTTTTTTGAATACTTCAATCGTTATTTCGCGAAGGTTTTCTTCCTGAGAAACAGTTCGCTTAACCCACCAATTAGATTCTAGTTGTTTGGTAACTGTCGAATCGTTTTCGGAAGCCAAAACGTATTCCATTTGATTACGGGCATGATTAAACGCGGTGATTTTATCTTTCGCTAATACATTATTTCCAATGTACGTTAGAAACATCGTGGATGGAACAAGTACTGCGAGCAAAATCGATAATGCTACCAACGATTCCACCAAGGTATATCCTTCTTCTTTTTGTAGTATGTCATTCTTCCAGTTCATACCAGTCCAGAATAGCATAATTAGTTGAATCTGTAAACCCAATTGGAAGTACAAAGTTCTGAGGGCGCTGAGTCACATCGATCGTTACATCTTTCAGCCAGTTGATATAACTGGTTGGAGATTCATAAAAGTAGAATTGTTCCGTTATCACCGATCCTAATACCGTACCTAATAGTTCTGTTTGACCCGCATTATAAATACTCCCTCTAACGGTGGCATTCGTATCTACTTTTACCCGAAATAGATCCTGAGTAAAGGAACTACTTTTAAAAGGGTAAATCACCGTTCCATCCACGATCGAACGGTCTCTGATATTGATTACTTCTTTTTTCCCCCCATCATATAATTCTTTCGAAGAATAGACTAAGCTGGGATAGCGTAAATACGCATCATCGCGAATAGTTATAGTTCCTTTTGATAGTGCTTGCGCGCTTACTGAAGCACCTCCTCCAATCTGAAGGGATTTACCTGCATACAGTAATATATTCTTCCCTGACACAGCCCCTCCAACAAGTAAGGTATCACGAACTATAATCTTGGTAAATGGGCTTAGCGAATACTCACCATTTATAGTAAAATTACCATTTACTACCAGTACTACATCCATTGGTAACTGAACCACTTGATTGGTTATCCATTCTGTGTTTTGCTCAAAGTATAAGGTGTCTTTTTGCTGAATGGATGAAGAAGGGTTTTGTCCTATATAATCGCTAGCAAACCGTTGTAGGCTTCTATCATCATAAAGAGATTCGAAATACTCTTCCTGAAGTTTAAAAAAAGAAGTGTTAAACTCAGGAAATTGAATTTCTTTGTTAAATCGAGTACGCTCTCCTTCTACTACCCCACGAAATGGGATACCTTTGAAGTTTTCGGTTCGAACACCTGCGCTATAAGTAATAATATCTCCTTTGATTTCTGTAGTACCTGTTAGCGTTAATGCAGAATTACTATCTCCTAAAGCAATAGAGTTGTTGAATAATAAAGAACTGTGCCTACCAAACAGCATTCGAATAGTTCTTTTCTGGTTCGATACTTTAGCTACTGACTGAATCTCCCAAAAACCTCCAAAAGGAGTCGCCGTTACTCTTGCTTCATTCCTGTTCGTTAAAGGAATTGTTTTAGTAGAAGAATAAGAAGCTGGCACGGAGCTCAAATGCAGAAACCGAAATGCCGCTTCTTCTGCAGCGTATAATGCTTTAGAACTGTTTATGTCTCGTTGAATAAACCGAGACTGAAGTACGATTCCTGATAAGATAGCTCCAATGAATAAAGAGATTATGACAGCAATTACTAGTACCGTTGCTAAGGCGGAACCGTCTTCTTCTTGAGCTATTTCTTTGATCCAATTCACATCCTATGATACTACAATTCATAGAGTTATTGAAGTGGGTGTTACGCAATTTAATCACTAGAATTATTCTTACTGGAAGCTGGAGCTTCCAACCAGCATTACGCACCAGAGGTACGTAACGAGGAGAAGTGGCCGATTATATTGGCGTGGACAAGTCCGCTTACAGTAAAATCGAGAAAGGCACTCGGGCTATTACGGTCATTGAACTGCAAAAAATGGCCGAGTTGTTCGCCATGAGTGTAGATCAGATCTTACACTACGATGGAGGCATTCCTGCCGAAGTAGTGATCGAGGACAAAACAGCCAACGAACAGTTGCGCCTGATCCAGCAGCTCCCCGAAGAAGATCGCCAAACCATCTTCCGGCTCATCGAGAAAATGCTTACCAACCAGAAGTTCAAGGATTTCTTCAACAAGAATATTGGTGACCTGTAAGCTCCACAAAAAAAGGCATCCTAATTTCTCAGAATGCCTTTTGTTAATTGCTTTGCCTTAATGCAAATTGCAAACTTGCTTATCTACTACTCTTTAAGTCGCAGACTTAAGAGAGCTTGGAGAAGTCTTATTTATTGAACACATACCATTTATCATCAATTTTATCAAAATTGGATATCATCATTGGTGGGTTCAAAGGATTAAATTTAAAGAAATACCAATATGTTTTTTTTGCGTTACTTATGATTAGAAAGCTGTTTCCTTGCTCATCTTTATAAATTACCTCATCATAATCTAATTCATAGTAGGCATTTATAACTTCAATGCTTATGACTTCCTTTTTTTCTGTAGCTAAATCCGAATATTCTACATAGGTTTTCGGCGAATCTTTAGTATCTAACAATAATATTTTAGATCCTTCTCTTTTAACAAGAAATCTATTTTCAACAGAATCAGAAGATACTTTATCAAAAATTATAACAGACTTTTCTCTAGGCGAGATTACCCAATCTTTGAATAGTTCAAATTTTTCATACTTAAACAAATCAAAAGTATCCTTTTTGTTTGTTTCATTTGTGCATGACAATAGAGTACTTAATAATAAGATCCACATTATGTCTGCTACATAATTTTTATTCATTATTTTAATTCTTTACCGTTACTTGTTGCCTACCAGTAAGGATAGATTTTTGGTCATCTTTTGTATCAGGCTCACCGACATTATATAGAGCATCTAAATGTGCGCCTGTCTTAGCTGTAGTTTCCCAAACTCCTAATGCTTTTGTAGCTGCTCCCCAAAGAAAATTACCGTAATTACTACCATTATGAGCAATAGTTCCAGCTTTATTTGATGTTAAATATAATGATGCATCTTTATCAATTAATTGTTTCTTACCATTTATTGGAACCAATTCTGTTGTAAAATCTAATTTACCTGCTCCACGACCATTACCAGATCTACTTTCATTCCAAAGATATGTTTTTGGATTTTTTTGAGCCTCTTCAGAAAAAACTCCTGCATTGTTCATAGTTTGATTTATATCTGTATCTGAAGGAATTACCAAATTGGTAATGGCTCCCTTATCGATTGCAGCTGGATCGCTTACTGGATCAGCGAATTCAAAATCATAACTTCCACCATTACTATCTACAACTCTACCGATATGTTCTCCTTCTTGTGGAATTACATCACCAGTAAAGTTCCCCTCTTGATCAAAAACATAAATATCCAACATACCTGTTGGGTCAATTCTGTTAAGCGGGTTATTCTGTGCATAATTATAAGGAGATACCCAAGAACGTTTAGACGCTAATGGATCGATACTCATAAAACGTGCAATACTTGGATCATAATACCGTGCCCCCATATAATCCAAATTCAACCCCGCCTCATCGTCTCTTTCGTGGCCCGTAAACTTATAGTTATCATTCGGGTTGGCCGAGTTGGAAGAACGCCCAGGCATGGTTAGCCCAAACGGGTAGTAGTCGGAGCATTTTTTTGGCGAGGAGGAAAAATTTTTGCCCTCTTGCATTTCCCAGACAAAAAGTCCGTTGGAAAAATGAGTATGTGCCTCTGCTAAGATCATGTTTTATAATCGTTACTTGGAAGCTTACATGCAATTAGGTTTACCAAAAGTGGAGGAATCTTTTACAAGAATCGTGGTAGTTCCTTGCCCCTACTTTCCCTTCGGTTACATAACCGGGCGCATCTTATAGTAAACCCGCTCATGGCAGGCTCAGCTAGCTCGGTGGGCGGCTTCCTCGCCCGTGCATTCGCTACTTTTTCCTATAAGGCGGTTATGTAAAGTTGGGGCGCCATGCCTACGCTGAAGCTTCGGCAGGCAGGTTCCGTGGCGTTGTTCAGGACGAGCAAAATAAGAGAAGAAGAGAATCAGGATTTCCGTGGGGTTTGGGAGCTAAGGCGAACTTTACATAATGGCGTTATGGGACGCCTGCCCGGTGAGTGGAATAGCCCCACGGGGAGAGCTAATGGAACGAACGGCAGGAAGTACCATAATTACCCATTATGTACCGAAGGCTTGAAGTACGTCGTGAATGTGGCTGTGAATTATTTCAGCGGATGGAACTGCTCCACGGATTGTTTTAACGACTCTAAGCCTCCTAAAAGGTATCGCTCTGTGGAAGAAACGTATTTGTGTCCTGCCCAATATTGGACTTGTCGGAGCGGATGAACTTTGAGCCAACTGGCAATCACACTCGCCCGGATTTGGGGAAAGCCTGTAAAAAAAGGATGTTGTCTTTTAAGCTGTCGAGAAAGAATCTGTAACGTGTTTTGGAGCTTCGCAGAACTTCCGGTAGAGATAAATAGCTTAGGATTGTCCGTTTCTCTTTCGGCTAACAATTTCGGACGAATTTCCAACTGGTAACGGTAAAGTTCCAACACTTGGAACGGCTTTAAATCCAACGTCCGGGCATTGCTTTGTTTGGTCGGTAGAATCCGAATCGTACCGTTTTCTAAATCCAAGTGCGAAGGTTCGAGCTTTGCCAGTTCTCCCGTGGTAATTCCTTGATGAACGAGCAAACCAATCATCGTTTTGTTTCTACTTTCAATAAAGGTTTCCGAAGGAAATTCCTGATAGAGCTGATCGAGTTGTTCGGCTTCGAGCAAGTCATGAGGCAATCTTCTTTTTCCTCCTTTTAGGTGCAATCCTTCGGCCGGATTGGTGGCTCGCATTCCTTCGTGCTTTTGCCAGCGAAAGAACCAACGAATGGCTGTGAGACGAGAAGCGATTAAGTTTCTGGATTCCCCTTTTGAGCGAAGGGAACGAATGAACTTTAAGAGTCCAGAGTAATTTATTTCAGTGATTAATTCTACTTCCAGCCACTCCGTAAACAGCTTTACATTAAACGAGTAGGTTTGAATGGTTTTTGGAGAAAGGTTCTTTTCCTTCAGGTATTCTTCAAAGTTCATGGTCGATTTCCTCCTGCAGGTGGGTATAGATCTGAGTCGATTCGAGTGAGGAATGACCGAGAAACCGCTGAATCTCAACCAGAGGCATTCCATTGCGGAGCAGGTGCGTAGCGATGGAGTGCCGGAGGGAATGCAACCCAACTTGGTTGGGGATTCCAGCCGTTTTCACCAAGCCAGCCAGGCGCAGGGCCATCGTTTGGCTGTGCGGTCGGCGGTTTCTCTGGCTAATCAGGAGCGAAGGGCTTGTGTGTGTTTTCAAGAGTTTCGGACGGGCTTCGATCAGGTACCAGCGCAGATCCTCGGCGACTTGTCCGGCTAAAGGTACATACCGTTCTTTGTTTCCTTTGCCAGCTCGGACATACAACAGCCCGCGGGAAAACTGCACGTCCGGAACATCGACCGCTACGCCCTCGCTTCTCCGCAGACCACAGCCGTAATACAAGCCTAAGATCGCCCGATCTCGGAGACCAAATTCGTCCTCGGTGCACGCTTGGTGCAACTGTTTTATTTCCGCCTCGGTTAAGACCGTTGGCAGTTCGGGATTCGCTTCGTAATACTCCAAACTCAATTCTAAATGAGCTGCGCCAGTTTGGGCGAGAAAGGAGTTCCATAATTTCAAGGCTTGGATGTATTTGTTGAGGTAACTTGCACTGAGCCCTCCGCCCCGCCGTTTGTTGGGTCGGGTTTCTTGCTCGGTCAGGAACATTTCAATATGGGTTTGACTGATCTGGTGAATGGAATGGATGTCTTTTTCTTGCAACCAAAAAAATGTTTCTTTTAACCGCTCTGGAATGCCTTTTTGGGTCGCTTCCGCATAACCGAGAATCCCCAGCCAATCCGTAAAGGCTTTCAAAGTCTGTTCAAATATGGAATTGAGTTCTTTCATCTTTTTTACTCACCCTCTCACGTTTCCGTAAACCACCGAACTACTTGGGGTTTAGAGGTGGATATCATTTGTTTACATTAAAGTTAAGCAGTTCGTTTTGCCTGCGAACCGCTTCCGAACTACTGAACTACTTTCCACCTACGCTAAAGCTTCGGTGGACGTGGCCAGTTGCGCTTGTTCTTTGAGCTGTTCGTACGGATCAGCTCCGGTTAGCCCGTAGGCAAATCCTTGTTTGTTATTTCCTGCCACTCGTTCCACGTAGCCAAAATCTGAGAGCTCAGCCATGTACCTCTTGCATTTGGACGGGTGTAATCGGAAGGCTGAGCGGATTTCTTTTCGGGTGAATTCTTGCTGTTTATGTTCGGTGAGATACGTTTTCAAATCCTCTAAAAATGACCGACAGGCTCCGCTTAACTCATCGCTTTTTCTTAGGAGCACGGGAGCGGCCAACTTGTTCGCCCACTCGATGTCCTCAGGACAAGTTTCCACGGTCGTTCGTCCACCGTCCGTGGTCGTTTCCCGTTGGTGTTGGTGATAAAAAGTAATCGCTCCAATAAGGTCTAAATAGAGTTGATTCGCTCTTCGCTGAGTGAATACTTGGGAAGGTAGTTGCAGATCCTCCGCAAACGGGTTTTGAACCTCTACCGGTTCCAAAAGTCGCTGGGTGGCTTGCAGCAGTTTCCGAGCTTCGGTTTGTTTCACCACATCTATTGTTCCCGAAGCAAGCTTTCTCTGGTAGTCTAAAATTCTTTGGTCTTGCTCGGCAGATTCATCGAGCGTAAGTAATAAAGCTCTGTTCGCATTGTCTTGGTAGAGCGTTTCTTTGGTGGTCGCTGCTGCTACCGAGACCGGGCCTTCCACCTGTAACGTCTCGGTTCGGAGTGTTCCCCTCGGCCCTTTCACCGCTACGGTTTTGCTTAATCGTCCTTTGCTTTGGAGTTCCCGTAATGGGTACATCGCTCCTCCACTTCCGCCTGCGCCCGTGGCTTCGGCGGACAGGCCGTCCAGATCCTCGATGAGCAGGAGTTTGTGCCTCAGCTCATTTCCTTTAAAATAGTACAGGGCGTTTCCGCTCAAACTCGTCATTTCCAGTACGTCTTCGGGTGGCAAGAGATCGGCTAAGGTTTGTTGAAGGTAGGTTTTACCAATCCCACTGGCTGCCAAACTTACGGCGTGTAATGGACGGATGGTTTTCCTCGAACTCATTACCAGCCACAATAAAAGACGATTGGTTTCTTCGCCGACAATTCCAGCCTGCCCTAAGAGTTCCTGTGTTCGCTCCATGAGCTTCGGAGCTTTGAGCCATTTCAGCGCTTTGGTTTTTTCAGTGCCTGAGAGTTTGGGAATTTCTTTAGTGGGCTTACTTAAAAGCTCCAGCTGGCTCATTCGCCATTGCTCTAACTCGCTCGTTAAGACTTCGAGCGTTTCTTGTATTTCTTCGGTAGGCAACTCATACAATCCTGCAATCTGTTCAACGAGTTTGAGGACTTGCGAGCTGTGGTAGAGATCGAGGTTTTGGCGGACTACGCCCGACGAAGCTTTAGCGTAGTCGGGTCGGGGAGCCACTTTTAACGTAACTCTTAATTTGTCTAAGCCTCCCAACTTTACGCCTCCTAAAATGGTGATCTGTAATTCTTCCGTCTGGAACGTGGGCGCTTCGGGGTTGGTCGTGTCGAGCAGGCTCATACGTCTTGGTGTTTGGTGGGAGTAATAATCAGTTCGTTCTGCTTCACGGTAATTTGCACCTTACAGCCTGCTGTAAATCCATGCTCTTCCAGCCAAATTCCATTTACCCGAAGTTCTGGGACAATCTTGGTTCTTCTTCGGGCAAGCTCCCGGTGCTTGGGCTGTAACTTGACGGTGCGTTTGGTGGGCATATATTTTTGCTAAACTTTTTTCTGTTACCTATTGGTGCTAATTATAATGTATTAGTTTCTTTTGTGCAACACCTATTCGTTTGTTTAGTACCGATCCATGACGTACTTTCTCCCTAATTGTCGTTTACAGGTACTTAAAAGCATATATCCATGACATTCGGACAACGCATTACTCAATTACGCAAAGACAACAAATGGTCGCAGGAAGAACTGGCGGGCAAAGTAGGAACGTCGGCTCCCATTATTGGACGCTACGAACGGGGCGAGATCACGCCTTCGGTAGATGTGGGCAAAAAGATTGCCGATGCCTTGGGCGTTACGTTGGATTATCTGATTGAGGGAGGCGAATTATTAGACAATGCCATACTTGCTCGAACTAAGGAAATACAACAACTCCCTGAACAAGACAGAGAATCTTTACTACTTACCATTGACAATTTTATAAAAGCCACCAAGCTTAAAGCTATTCAGTAGCCTCCAACAAAAAAGCACCCCGATTGCTCAGGATGCTTTTTAGTTTTTAAACTCCTACATGCTTGGATTAGAGGGTTCTCTATTTTCAGTATCATAACTAGACCTGAACATCAGATACGCAATCTTTTTTACTAACCAAAATACAATCAGCGATAAAATAAGATTATAAATGACCATAGTTATTTCTTCAGAGAAGAGTTCTCTAAATAAAGCACGATGTATATTCGCGGGAATTAGATTAAATATGTTGGGCGGTGTAATAACCACATAAAAAAATAAGATGCTAATTATTGGTGCTAGGAAATTGTCTACTATTTTTTTCATTAATTTTGTTCCTCTCTTTCTTTAACAATTTTACCATTTCGAATTATATATCTGCCAGCTGGAAGGTTCTCGATCTGTCCCATAAAGTCCTCTAGCCAATGAGTTTGATTCTCATCTTCGCTCGTATTTTGGTTTTCCGCACCTGGACTTGCTTTACACCCAGCAATAAAATCTCCACAATGTGAAAATTGTAACGTTGGCCCAATATTTTCTCCCTCAATAGCTCCATAAGAATCAGGATCATAAGGAGCGAAATCCGCAATAAAATCTATTTTTATTGCTTGGATAGATGGATCATTACTGCTATTAATTAGCTTTTTTAAAGCAGCAACATAGCCTCTCCCATACATAGAACCCATGCTGTGGGTAATAATCTTTATTGTCTCTTCTGGAGCTAATTTGGCAGTTATCATATTAAAGTCTTCCATAGCTTGATCATAGCCTGCATCATATCTGTTTGAAGGGTCCAAATTACTGTTACCATAACTATTTGAAAGTGTATTACGCCACCCACCTAAAGAGCCGTCTCTATACATTGGATTAAAATCATTAGTATGATTCATTACAGCCACGTCAAACCCACTCTTCCTCCAATAACTCATCCCCGCATTATTTCTGTTCTGACCATTAATAAATATTATTAGTCTCCCATCAGGATCAAAAGCATTAACTGGATTATTTGCTACATAAGCGTAAGGGCTAAGGCTAGGATATTTACTTGCCAATGGATCAATACTCAAAAAGCGTCCACCTAAGATCGGGTCGGAATACCGTGCTCCCATATAATTTAACGTAAGCCCAGCCTCATCATCCAACTCATGCCCGGTAAACTTATAGCTGTCATTGGGGTTGGCCGAGTTGGAAGACCGCCCAGGCATAGTTAGCCCAAACGCATAGTAATCAGAGCGTTTTTCCAGAGGAGAGGAAAAAAATTGACCCTCTTGCATTCCCAGAGGAAAAACATCGGAGCTAAAACTATGTACCTCGCTTATCTGCATGGTTTAAAGTCGGATATTCAACCTTTATAAGCAACGATAAATCCAGTCCTTCAAAGAGTTTGGGTGATGGTAATGCCCCTACTCTTACATAACCGAGCGCAACTTATAGTACATGGGCAGGGCTTCAACCTCCTTCTCGCTGGCTCGGTGGAACGGCCTCGCTGCGGGCTTTTCGCACCTGCTGTTCCACGTCCTATAAGGCGGTTATGTAAAGTTGGTGCAAATCGAGGCGTTGTTCGAGAGAAGCAAAAAACTGGACAGGGAAGTTTTCAGATGGGTTTCAGGAAAGGAAGTTGCGTTCAAAAAATCAGGAAAGATCGTGGGGTTTGGGAGCTAAGGCGAACTTTACATAATGGCGTTATGGGACGGCTTCGGCTGTGAGCGGAATGGGCCGCCCATCGAGCCCGTGTAACGAACCCCGAGTTGTACCATAATTACCCATTATGTAACCGTCAGGGTAAGTACGCCGTTGATCTGCTTCCCAATTATCGCAACGGATGGCCTGCCTCCCGAAGCTTTAGCGGAGCGGATGGAACTGTTCAACCGATTGTTTTAACGACTCCAATCCTCCGAGCAAATATCTTTCCGTGGAGGAAACGTATTTATGTCCTGCCCAATATTGGACGTGTCGGAGTGGATGGATTTTGAGCCAGTTTGCTATTACGCTGGCTCTGATTTGTGGGAAGCGGGTAAAGAAGGAATGTTCTTTTTTTAATTGGTTGGACAAAATCTGCAAGGTGTTTTGGAGTTTGGCAGAGCTTCCGGTGGAGAGGAATAGTTTAGGGGAATCGAATCCTTTTTCTTCGAGAAGTTTTGGACGAATTTCGAGTTGGTATTTATACAATTCAAGAACCTGGAAAGACTTCAACTCTAACGTTCTCGCACCCGTTTGTTTGGTTGGAAGAATCCGAATCGTACCGTTTTCTAACTCTAACTGTTCGGGTTCTAACCGTGCCAGTTCTCCACTCGTTATTCCTTGATGAACGAGCAAACCAATCATCGTTTTGTTTCTTATTTCTGTCAAACTTTCCGCAGGAAACTCTGTATGCAATTGCTCCAATTCTTCCAGCTCTAACAGATCATGAGGCAGTCGCCGTTTGCCTCCTTTTAAGTGCAAGCCTTCCGCTGGATTGGTGCCTCGCTTCCCTTCCGATTTCTGCCAGCGCAAGAACCAACGAATGGCAGTAAGACGGGAAGCGATTAAGTTTCTGGATTCCCCTTTTGAGCGAAGCGAACGGATGAACTTCAACAAATTTGAGTAATTTATTTCCTGAATTAATTCCGCTTCCAGCCACTCATTAAACAAGCTCACATTAAACGAATAGGTTTGAACCGTCTTTTTAGCCAACCCTTTTTCCTGTAAGAATTGCTCAAACTTCATGTTCCAATTCCTCCTGCAGGTGCGTGTAAATCTGTGTGGATTCTCCCGAAGGGATCCCTTTGGGATAAACTTCTTCTCTTAAATGAGTATATATCTGTGTAGACTCCAAGCTACTATGTCCTAAGAATCTTTGGATTTCCGCCAGAGGCATTCCGTTGCGGAGCAGGTGCGTAGCGATGGAGTGCCGTAGACTGTGCAAGCCAACTGGTTTCGCAATCCCAGTGCTTTCCACTAAGCCAGCCAGACGCAGGGCCATCGTTTGGCTGTGCGGTCGGCGGTTTCTTTGGCTAATAAGAAGGGAAGGGGATTGGGCGGATTTCAATAATTTGGGTCTCGCCTCAATCAAATACCACCGCAGATCCTCGGCGACTTTCGCGGCTAAAGGCACGTAGCGTTCTTTGTTTCCTTTTCCGGCACGGACATATAACAGCCCACGGGAGAACTGCACGTCCGGAACATCGACGGCCACGCCTTCGCTTCGTCGCAAACCACAACCATAATACAAACCGAGAATGGCACGGTCTCTTAATCCATAAATATCTTCTTCACAGGCTTGGTATAATTGGCTGATCTCTTTTTCAGTGAGGACGGTCGGGAGTTCGGGATTGGCTTCGTAGTAGTCGAGCGAGAGTTCAAGATGAGCCGTGTTTGTTTGGGCCAGGAACGAATTCCAAAGCTTTAACGCTTGGATGTATTTGTTCAGATAACTGGCACTGAGTCCTCCACCTCGCCGTTTGTTGGGTCGGGTTTCTTGCTTGGCTAAAAAGGTGTCGATGTGGAATTGGTCAATCTGGTGAATGCTCGTAATCTGTTTTTGTTCCAACCATTTCAAGAACTCAGCCAGTCGTTCAGGAATCCCGTCTTGGGTAGTTTCGGCATAACCTAAAATTCCCAACCACTCGGCGAAAGCGGTTAAAGACTGCTGATAAGTGGGAGTTAGTTGTTCGTTCATTTTGCCTTACCCTCTCACGTTTCCGTGAGCCACTGAGCTACTTCGTTTTTGATGGCTATTTCTATTGTTTTTGTTTGTTTTAAGTAGCTCAATACCAGAGTGAGCTACTTTGAGCTACTGAGCCACTTGCCCTTTCAAAGCTCCATTCAGCGATTCCGATACGCTTTTCTTAAGGAGTTCATATTCGTTCGGTTCGGTGATCTGGTAGTTGTAGCCATTCTTTTTGTCTCCGCCCGCCACGTCTACAAAGCCGTTCTGCCGAAGTTGGAGCAAGTATCTTTTTACCGTGGAATAGGGAGTTCTCAAATACTTTCTGATCTCGTGGGAAGTAAACTCACTTTGTTTGTTTTCCGCTAAATAGGTTTTGAGTTCTTCCAAAAAAGACCGACAAGCTCCCGAGAGTTCATCCGATTTTCGAAGGAGCACAGGAGCCGCTAATTTATTCGCCCACTCAATATCTTCGGGAGCCGTTTCGATGGTCGTTCGTCCTTTTTCATTGGTCGTTTCACGTTGATGTTGATGGTAGAACGTAATCGCTCCAATAAGGTCTAAATAGAGTTGATTGGCTCTTCGCTGGGTAAAGACTTGGCTGGGAAGTTGGAGCGATTCGGCAAAAGGATTTTGCACGTCCACGGGTTCGAGTAATCGTTGAGTGGCTTGGAGCAGTTTCCTCGCTTCGGTTTGTTTCCCCACATTTATGGTACCGGAAGCGAGTTTACGTTGGTAGTCTAAAATGCGTTTGTCTTGTTCGGCGGATTCGTCCAAGGTTAAGAGCAACGCCCGATTCGCATTGTCTTGGTAGAGGGTTTCTTTGGTGGTGGCAGCTGCCACCGAGACCGGACCTTCTACTTGAAGCGTTTCCGTGCGAAGTGTTCCCCGAGGGCCTTTCACCGCTACCGTTTTGCTGAGCCTGCCTTTGCTTTGGAGTTCTCTTAATGGATACAACACTTCGTCTGCTCCGTCTAAATCTTCAATCAGTAAAAGCTTGTGCCGGAGCTCGGTTCCCTTAAAATAGTAGAGGGCGTTCCCGCTGAGGCTGGTCATTTCGAGCACATCTTCTGGTGGCAATAAGTCCGCTAAGGTTTGTTGGAGGTAGGTTTTGCCGATCCCACTCGATGCCAAACTGACGGCGTGTAACGGGCGGATGGTTTTGCGTGAACTCATCACCAGCCAGAGTAATAACCTATTGGTTTCCTCGCCCACGATTCCGGCCTCGCCCAATAAAGTTTGGGTGCGTTCCATGAGCTTCGGGGATTTGAGCCATTTGGTCGCTTTGGTTTTTTCTGTACCGGAAAGCGTGGGTACTTCTTTTTTGGGTTTGCTCAGAATTTCCAACTGGCTCATTCGCCATTGTTCGAGTTCGGAAGTGAGAGTTTCTAAAGTTTCTTGTATTTCTTCGGTGGGTAACTCGTACAAACCTGCAACCAGTTCGATCAGTTTGGTTACTTGGCTGGAATGGTAGAGATCAAGATTCTGCCTGATCGGTGAATTATTCTCATGCTCTACTTTTAGCGTTACTCTGAGTTTGTCTAAGCCTCCCAACTTTACTCCGCCAAGCACAATTATGTTCAATTTCTCTGTAGAAAATTCGGGAGCTTCTATATTTTGGGGGTTAAAGACAGCTTTTTTCATAAAATTTTTCTACTACTTATTAGTGGCAAACTGCTACACTTGTGTTCTACTTATATGATGACAACCCAATCATATGTGGTGAATCAAAATTATTTATTACTTCCTGATATATAATTTCTCATACATCAGAGTAAATAATTAATTGTTTATAATAATCAACTAATGTAGATAATATACAACTTTACATCAATTGTTTATTCTAGTTGTTTTTGGGTACAGCTACATCTATCATTTGTACTTACCAAATCAGTTAAAACAGACATGGACATAGGCATTCAGATCATCCGACTTCGAAAACAGAAGGGCATTTCGCAAACAGAACTTGCTGAACAAGTTGGAGCTTCACGGGATATCATTGGAAAGTATGAGAGAGAAGAAGTAGTGCCTTCCGTTGAGATGGCGAAAAAAATAGCCGAGGTTTTCGAAGTTACATTAGATTTTTTGGTAGATCAGGATAGTCTTGCTGCCTTGGACAGAGAAACCCTCCAACGAATACAAGCCATTCAGGAATTAAATGAGCCTATCCAGCAGTCTCTCATTGATGTTATTGACGCATGCATTCGGGACGCTCAAATCCAAAAGGCGTACAAAAAGAAGTAATTAAAAACTTTTACAATAACGTATTATCATACGTATTTGCTACTAATAGTACTTATTTGTTCTATCCTTCTGGAAACTCGTTAAAACCATTCAGCAACCACAAACAAAAAAGGCACTCCAATTTCTTAGAATGCCTTTCGTTAGTCTATTTCTTGCCTATTCATTTGGCTTAGGTATGGTAATACTTTCCACATATTTCATCTTGTTGAATTTATGGAATCTAGGATCATAATCCTCAACATTATTTTTCTTGAATAAAGAAACTCCATTTTCAGAAGTTACCTTAATTTTCAGGATGGATATCAAAAAATCAAACTCGGAAGAAGTGAATATATAATAAGAATGCTTTTTTGTTCTCAACTCGCAAAGCAATAACTCATCATGAGAATAATTATTTAAACTTTCTATCAAATTCTTAAATCCATTTACATTTTTAAAGGAAATATCTTTCTCTTTTAACTCCATTCTTTTTGTATATATATCCCTTGTAACCTTTAATTCTAATTTTGTCAGAACTCGAAAGTAAATTTCTTTTTTTAAAATACTTAAGCGACATTCATTGGCGTATTGATGCTCTGATTTATCTAGTAAAAAAGATATCCTACGAAACGTATTATTAATTTTATTTTTCATTTAATTACCACCTCTCTTTGTTACGTTTGCACCTCTTACTACTCCAGGTACTAAAATTTCATGTTCATTAGGAAATTCTGTGTTAGGAATCACCATTTGAGAAGGCTTAAACTGCTTGCTTAAAACTACACCATTTTCACCAGCAAAGCCATTAGCTACGCCTCGTGACATTGACCAAGATGTGAAAATTGATGCAGTATTACCAGCTGAATGCTGTTCAGAACTTGCATTCCCACCACGTGGAACTGCTATACCTTGTGTCGCTAGCTCAAATCCAGGGTGCTCTTTTCCCACTCCACGATAAAGCGTCATACTTTCTTCAGATTTTTCTGAGACTTGATCAACTGCATCCCCAGTAATTGGTACAGCAGGGGCTGCATCAGAATCACTAGCGAACATATTCTTCACACCATTCCAAGCATCAGAGAGTGTAGATGTAACTGTTTCCGATACCCCTGCTGCAAAGCTATTATGAGCATTTCGAACGTCTTCACTAGCAGCATATGCGACAGCATAACCTATCAAAGCTCCAGTTGCAATTACTCCTGCGGTTACTGCTGCTCCACCTTCAACTATACATGCATCTGGACATTCTCCTGTTGGATCACTTAGATTAATCGGGTTATTCCACGAATAATTATAGGGAGAAAGACCAATCTGATTCGGATGATCAAACAAGGGATCTACTTGCATGAACCTAGCAATCGTGGGATCATACATTCTTGCATTAAGATTCATCAAGTTGATACCCGCTTCATCGTCTAACTCTTCTCCAATGTATTTATACCTGTCATTCGGGTTGGCGGAGTTACTACTTCTTCCAGGCATGACTAAGCCAAATCCATAGTAGTCGGAGCGTTTTTTTAGGGAAAGCGATTTTTTCTGAGGCTCTTGCTCCCACAGGAAAAAGTTTTCCGAATTTTGTATGTCTACCATTCCTATCTCCATGTTTTAAAGTCGGTAATCGCTTCCTTATAAGCAACCAAGCTCCTGATCTTTCTTGGAGTTATCGGATGGTAATGCCCCTACTATTACATAACCGGGCGCATCTTATGCAACTTCTCGGACTAGCTCACAAAGGTGGCTCCCTCGGGTCGCATAAGGCGGTTATGTAAAGTACCGTTGACACTGGGGCAGTTTCTGGACGTTGTTGGAGAGAGTAAAAAAAAGGATTTCAGGAAAGAAAGTTGAGTTCAAAAAAGACAGGATTCCCGTGGGGTTTGGGAGCTAGGCGAACTTTACATAATGGCGTTATGGGACGGCTTCGGCTGTGAGTGGAATGGGCCGCCCATCGAGCCCGTGTAACGAACCCCGAGTTGTACCATAATTACCCATTATGTACCGAAGGCTTGAAGTACGCCGTGTGTCTGCTTCGGTTTATCGTAATGGATCTACAGCTTTACTTCAATGTGCAACGTTCCGCCCAAGCCGACTTCCACGACCCTGCGCAATGTGGACAGCTGTATATCACCCACCGCACGTTCTATTTTGGAGATGTAGGTGCGGTTAACATTCAACTTTTTGGCGAGTTGCTGTTGAGTTAAATTCGCTTGCTTGCGTTTTTCTTTGATCAGCTCAGCGATAAAATACACTTCTGCTTTTTGCTCAAAGTCTGTACGGGCTTCCGTTCCTGGCTTGCCGTACTTACGGTCAAAATGTTCGTTGATGGTGTTAGGATTCTTTGTTTTCATAATAGGCTCTTCGTAATTGGATTGCTTTTTTTATCTGCTTCCTGGGAAGCTTCTGGGTTTTTTTGGTAAACCCGTGGAGCAGGATTACCAGATTGCCTTCGTCAAAAAAGCTGAACACACGATAAATATCGTTGCCCACTTTAATGCGTATTTCATAGATACCGTCTTCTATATGTTTAAAAAACTTAGTGGGAATCCTGTCCACGCTCATCACAATGTGCAGCACATAATCAATTTTGGTTTGTACTGCTTTTGATTGGGCGTTATAAAAGTCCCAAAAATGGTCTTCAAAAGGTTCGAGTATTCTCATAATGTATAATGCAAAAAGTAACTAATTAGTGTCTTTTATAAAAGTTTTATTTTAACGGATGGCCTGCCTCCCGAAGCTTTAGCGGAGTGGATGGAATTGCTCGACGGATTGCTTTAATCCCTCCAGATCTCTGAGTAAATATCGTTCAGTCGAGGAAACATATTTGTGTCCTGCCCAATATTGTACCTGTCGCAAAGGATGAACTTTGAGCCAATTCGCAATCACGCTTGCCCGGATCTGTGGAAATCCGGTAAAGTAGGAATGTTCTTTTTTTAACTGGTTGGATAAAATCTGGAGCGTGTTTTGGAGTTTAGCAGAACTTCCAGAAGAGAGGAATAATTTAGGATTGTAAGTGTCTCTTTCGGCTAAAAGTTGGGGACGGATTTCGAGTTGGTAACGATAGAGTTCGAGTACTTGGAAGGGTTTCAGATTCAAGGTTCTCCCGTTACTTTGCTTTGTGGGAAGAATCCGAATATTCCCAGCTTCTAAATTTACCTGTTCGGGTTCAAGCCTTGCCAGTTCACCGCTCGTTATTCCTTGATGAACCAACAAACCAATAATCGTTTTGTTTCTACTTTCAATAAAACTTTCCGAAGGAAACCCATCATAGAGCTGATCGAGTTGTTCCGCTTCGAGCAAGTCGTGGGGCAATCTTCGTTTTCCTCCTTTCAGGTGCAAACCTTCCGCTGGATTGGTGGCTCGTATTCCTTCGTGCTTTTGCCAGCGCAAGAACCAACGAACTGCCGTTAATCGTGAGGCGATTAAGTTTCTACTTTCTCCGGCAGATCTTCTTGAACGGATAAATTTCAGGAGTTCGGAGTACGTGATTTCTTCAACAAGCTCCGCCTGTTTCCATTCATTAAAAAGCCTGACGTTATAAGAATACGTTTGAATGGTTTTTTTGGCCAACTTCTTTTCGGTCAGGAAGGTTTCAAAATTAGGCATGTTCGAGTTCCTCCTGCAGGTGCGTGTAAATCTGCGTGGATTCTAAGCTCGCATGTCCCAAGAACCGCTGAATCTCGGGAAGAGGCATTCCATGGCGGAGCAGGTGCGTAGCGATGGAGTGCCGGAGGGAATGCAACCCAACTGGTTTCGCAATCCCAACGCTTTCCACTAAGCCAGCCAGACGCAGGGCAATACTTTGTCCTTGCGGACGGCCGGAGCGGTAGCTGATGAGCAGCGAAGGGCTTTTGTAGGATTTTAATAGCTTCGGTCTCGCCTCAATCAGATACCAACGCAGATCTTCGGCGACCTGTCCGGCCAGGGGAACGTAGCGCTCCTTATTTCCTTTGCCCTTTCGCACGTACAACAATCCCCGAGAGAATTGGACATCCGGAACATCGACGGCTACGCCCTCGCTTCTTCGCAGTCCACAGCCGTAATACAATCCTAAAATTGCTCGATCTCTTAACCCAAATTCGTCCTCGGTGCAAGCTTGGTATAATTGCCTGATCTCTTTTTCTGTGAGGACGGTCGGGAGTTCGGGATTTGCCTCGTAATACTCCAAACTCAATTCTAAATGGGCTGAGTTCGTTTGAGCGAGAAAGGAATTCCAAAGCTTCAACGCCTGAATGTATTTATTCAAATAGGAAGCACTCAATCCTCCGCCTCGCCGTTTGTTCGGCCGGGTTTCTTGTTTGCTCAGAAACGTGTCAATGTGGTGCTGATCAATCTGATGGATGCTCGTAATCTGTTTTTCTTGGAGCCACAACAAACATTCTCCCAACCGTTCGGGAATGCCTTTTTGGGTCGCTTCGGCATAGCCCAAAATCCCCAGCCATTCGGTAAAAGCGGTTAAAGAGTGCTGGTAGGTTGGAGCTAATTCGTTCATACATTGCTTGTTTTTTTACTCACCCTCTCACGTTTCCGTAAACCACCGAACTACTTGGGGTTTTGGTGGAGGTTATCTTTGTTTGTATTGGGTTTAAGTAGTTCGTTTTAGCCCCGAACCACTTCCGAACCACTCGAACTACTTCCCGTTTACTGTTCGTTTAAGTTCCTCGTAGGGATCATCCCCGGTGAGCCTGTAATTAAATCCTTCTTTGCGGTTTCCTGCTATTTTATCCACGTACCCGAACGCCAACAATTCCGCCATGTACCGTTTGCATTTAGACGGGTGTAATCGCAAGGCTGAGCGGATTTCTTTTCGGGTAAATTCTTGCTGTTTGTGTTCCGCTAAATAGGTTTTCAAATCTTCCAAAAATGACCGACATGCTCCGCTTAACTCATCCGATTTTCTCAGCAACACGGGAGCAGCGAGCTTGTTCGCCCACTCGATGTCTTCAGGACTGGTTTCGATGGTCGTCCGTCCGCCGTCCGTGGTCGCTGTTCTTTGGTGCTGGTGGTAGAACGTGATCGCCCCGATCAGATCCAAATACAACTGATTCGCTCTTCGCTGGGTAAAAACCTGGCTCGGCAGTTGGAGTTTTTCGGCAAAGGGATTCTGAACGTCCACAGGTTCCAAAAGTCGCTGGGTGGCTTGCAGGGGTTTCCTTGCTCCCGTTTGTTTTGCCCCGTTAATTTTGCCGGAAGCAAGCTTTCTCTGATAGTCTAAAATTCGTTTGTCTTGTTCGGGTGATTCGTCGAGCGTGAGTAATAAAGCTCTGTTCGCATTGTCTTGGTAGAGGGTTTCTTTGGTGGTGGCAGCGGCTACCGAGACCGGACCTTCCACTTGGAGCGTTTCGGTTCGGAGGGTTCCCCTCGGGCCTTTCACCGCTACCGTTTTGCTGAGCCTGCCTTTGCTTTGGAGTTCTCGTAATGGATAGAGTACTTCGTCCGCCCCGTCCAGATCCTCGATGAGTAGCAATTTATGTTTGAGTTCGGTTCCCTTAAAATAGTACAGGGCGTTTCCGCTGAGCGAAGTCATTTCTAAAACATCTTCGGGTGGCAAGAGATCCGCTAAGGTTTGTTGGAGGTAGGTTTTGCCAATCCCACTGGCCGCCAAACTGACGGCGTGTAACGGGCGGATGGTTTTGCGTGAACTCATCACCAGCCAGAGGAGCAGACGATTTACTTCTTCGCCGACAATTCCAGCTTGCCCGAGTAACTCTTGCGTTCGCTCCATGAGCTTGGGAGCCTTCAGCCATTTGGTGGCTTTGGTTTTTTGGGTTCCCGTGAGCGTTGGGATTTCTAATTTCGGTTTACTCAAAATCTCTAACTGGCTCATTCGCCATTTTTCAAGTTCGGAAGTGAGGAATTCCAGCGTTTCGGTGATCTGTTCGGTGGAGAGTTCTGGCTTGCCATCCCCTTGGGAAAACAATCCGGCCATCTGTTCTACCAGTTTGGTCACTTGGGAGCTGTGGTAGAGGTCAAGGTTCTGTCTGATCGGAGCTTGTTCTTTTTTGTTAGCCTCAACCTTGAGAGTAACCCGAAGTTTGTCTAAGCCTCCCAACTTTACTCCGCCAAGCACAATGATGTTCAATTTCTCTGTAGAAAATTCTGGAGCTTCTAGATTTTTGGGGTTAAAGACAGCTTTTTTCATAAAATTTTTCTACTACTTATTGGTGGCAACCTGCTACACTTGTGTTCTACTTATATGATGACAACCCAATCATATGTGTTGAATCAAAATTATTTATTACTTCCTGATATATAATTTCTCATACATCAGAATAAATAATTGATTGTTTATAATAGTTAACTAATGTAGATAATATACAACTTTACATCAATTGTTTATTCTAGTTGTTTTTGGATGCAGCTACATCTATCATTTGTACTTACCAAATCAGCTAAAACAGACGTGGACATAGGCATTCAGATCATCCGACTTCGAAAACAGAAAGGGATTTCACAAACAGAACTTGCTGAACAAGTTGGAGCTTCACGGGATATCATTGGAAAGTATGAGAGAGAAGAAGTAATTCCTTCCGTTGAGATGGCGAAAAAAATAGCCGAAGTTTTTGAAGTTACATTGGATTTTCTAGTAGATCAGGATAGCCTTGCTGCCTTAGACAGAGAAACCCTCCAACGAATACAAGCCGTTCAGGAATTAAATGAACCCATTCAGCAATCTCTCATTGAAGTTATTGACGCATGTATTCGAGATGCTCAAATTCAAAAAGCATACAAGAAAAACTAAGGTGTTCACTTTCACATTTATTCGTTATTATTAACCCATCATAAATAATTATAAGTATGCGTACCATCACAATTGATATTATCAACGAGAAAGCCCTGAACCTTCTGCGGGATTTGGAACTACTGAAGGTTATCCGGTTGCGGAGGGATAAACCAGAGGAAAACCCAACTACTATGGACTGGAAAAAATACAAAGGAGCAATGTCTAAACAGCCCTTGAACAAGATTGACCAGCAGCTAAACGAGTTACGTAGCGAATGGGATTAACATATCTTTGGGATACTAACACAGCTATTTACTACCTACAACAACAATTCCCGCCATCGGCTGAACTATTCATAGACAAAGCCTTAAAAGATTCGGGTCCAGCTATTTCGGTGATCACCGAAATTGAACTTCTTTGCTGGAAAACACCTACCAAAAAGGATATAGAAGTGCTCCATAATTTCATTACTGATGCCTTTGTCTTTGAACTGGAAAAGGAAATCAAGCTCAAGACGGCAGATATTCGAAAAGCATATAAGATTAAACTCCCTGATGCTATGATCGCCGCTACTGCTTTGGCTTATGATCTTATTCTGTTGACAAGGAATGTAAGTGATTTTAAGAATATTGATGATCTGAAACTGATCAATCCGCACGAACAGTAAAAACCTTATTAAAGCTATTCAGTAGCTCCAAACAAAAAAGGCATCCTAATTTCTTAGAATATGCCTTTGGTTTAAGTTGATCATGGATTATGAAGGCAGTTTATAACGCCCTAATTTCGTTTTCAAAAAACTTTGGTATACAAAGTAAACGTAACCGTCTATCACTTTGACATTGGTTGTTTCCTTGAAAAAGAGTTTATTGGATAAAATTTCGTTAGTGTTCCGATCTACTACAATAAGTCTTGAATAATTCGGGATGATGAAGACTTTAAAACCATCTTCAAATGTTTGTACCCCCGTCCAAAAAACCCAATATTCTTCATCGTAATATTCAACCATGAAGTTGTTTTCTGTTGGATATAGTTCTCGAAAATTAATATCGCTGTTCTGGTACGCTTCTGAAGCTCCCTTTTGAGAAGGATCATCATACCAATTATCAGGAATATCTATGGCATTTCGTTCCAGCTTTTCAAAAGGTGACTCGACTATGGCTTTTGCAACAAAGTAGACGCCTACTAGACCAGCGATAATCAGTCCGATGAGTTTTACTTTTTCCATGGCTATTGTTTCTCCTCATCTTTTAATTGCTCATCAATCCAATCGATCAATTCTTGAGTAGTATGAATCATTGTATGACTTTCTTTTCCGCCCCTATTACTGATCGCCCGAATCTCAATTGCACCTTCTTCTCCAGGGCGACTCCTTCCAGCTAGTCCCGTATCCTTTTGCCCAAATAATCCAAACAAAAAGTCGGTGCCACCTGCACGCTGAACCAAATCATTTTCATCGGCAAAGTTGTACAGCCCTCCTTTTTTGACTGCTCCTTCCTCTAACATATATCTGTCTCTGGAAGGAGTTCCCAATAGTACTAGCCTGTCTACACTGATGCCTCTTCTTTTGAGAATATTGGCAGCTTCAATAGCCACATTACCACCGTGGGAATGTGCAACAAGCTGCACCAACATATCGGGGTTAGACATATAGGCAATTTCGATATCATCAGCCAATTGTAGCTGCTCTACTTCTTGAACTAACCGTGTTAAACCAACTATTAGCGTAGCCAAAATTCCAGTCAAAACGATGAGAGGTATTATCATTTAAGGCAGAAGTCCATCTGGGTACATAATCTATACCATCTCTTCCCCACGCTCTACTAGCAGAAGAAAACGTACCATGCACAAACCACACATCCCGTCCGTCCGGGTCAAAAGCATTCACAGGATTGTTCATTACATAATTGTAAGGACTTAAACCTGGATACTTTGCAGCTAACGGATCAATGCTTAACCATCTGCCAATGACCGGATCTTTATACCGTGCCCCGGCATACATCAGATTGATTCCAGCTTCATCATCCAACTCATGCCCGGTAAACTTGTAGGCATCATTCGGGTTGGCGGAGTTACTACTCCGTCCCGGCATGGTTAGCCCAAACGCATAGTAATCCGAGCGTTTTTTTGAGGTGGACGGATTTTTTTCGCCCTCTTGCATTTCCCAGACAAGAATATCGGAGCTAAAATTATGTACCTCACTTACAAGCATGTTCTAAAGTCGGTAATCGCCCTCTTATAAGCAACCAAGCTCCTGATCTTTCTTGGAGTTATCGGATGGTAATGCCCCTACTTTCCCTGACGGTTACATAACCGAGCGCATCTTATGCAACTCCTCCGCTGGCTCGGTGGGCGGCCTCGTCGGGTCGCATAAGGCGGTTATGTAAAGTACCGTTGACACTGGGGCGGTTTCCGGGCGTTGTTGGAGAGATCAAAAAATATCCTAAAAGAGAACACGGAAAGTTATCGAGAAAAGATTTTCAGGAATGTTCGTGGGGTTTGGGATTGGAGGCGAACTTTACATAATGGCGTTATGGGACGCCTGCCCGGTGAGCGAAGTCTGCCGCCCATCGAGCTATGCGAAGCGAACGCAGGGAAGTACCATAATTACCCATTATGTAACCGTCAGGAAAAGTACGCCGTTGTTCTGCCCGGAAATTATCTCAGCGGATGGAACTGTTCCACGGACTGTTTTAATCCCTCCAGATCTCCGAGTAAATATCGTTCGGTGGAAGAAACGTATTTATGTCCTGCCCAATATTGCACTTGTCGGAGCGGATGGGTTTTGAGCCAGCCAGCAATCACACTCGCCCGGATTTGTGGGAATCCTGTGAAGTGGGAATAGTTTTTCTTCAACTGGTTAGACAAAATCTGCACCGTGTTTTGGAGTTTGGCAGAACTTCCGGTGGAGACAAACAGCTTAGGATTTTCTGTGGTTCGTTCTTCGAGTAATTTCGGGCGGATTTCGAGTTGGTATTTGTAGAGTTCCAACACTTGGAACGGTTTTAAGTCGAGCGTCCGGGCATTGCTTTATTTGGCCGGGAGAATCCGAACCGTACCGTTTTCTAACTCTAACTGTTCGGGTTCTAACCGCTGGAGTTCTCCCGTGGTGATTCCTTGATGGATCAATAAACCAATGATCGTTTTGTTTCTTGCATCGATCACCGAATCTTTGGGAGCTTCGTTGTACAGGATTTCCAATTCTTCAAGTTCCAATAAATCATGAGGAAGCCGTCTTTTTTGTCCTTTCAGGTGCAACCCTTCGGCCGGGTTGGAAGTTCTCACACCTTCCGATTTCTGCCAACGCAAGAACCAACGAATCGCCGTCAATCTCGATGCGATCAGGTTTCTGGATTCGCCTTTTGAGCGAAGGGAACGGATAAATTTCAGGAGTTCGGAATAGGTAATTTCTTCTACAAGCTCCGCCTGTTTCCATTGGTTGAACAGCCCAACATTGTAGGAATACGTTTGGATGGTTTTTTTAGCCAACCCTTTTTCCAGTAAATACTTTTCAAAGTTCATGGGCAAGCTCCTCGATTAAGTGCGTGTAAATCTGGGTGGATTCCAAGCTCGCATGACCGAGAAACCGCTGAATCTCAGCCAGAGGCATTCCAGCGCGAAGCAGGTGCGTAGCAATGGAGTGCCGGAGAGAATGCAACCCAATGTTTTTAGGAATCCCAGCCGTTTCCACCAGACCAGCCAGACGCAGGGCCAGGCTTTGGCCTTGCGGTCGGCGTGAGCGGTAGCTGATGAGTAAAGAGCTACTCTTATTTTCTTTCAAAAGCTTCGGCCTCGCCTCAATTAAATACCACCGCAGATCCTCGGCGACTTGTCCGGCCAAAGGAACATACCGTTCTTTGTTGCCTTTTCCGGCACGAACATATAATAAGCCACGGGAGAACTGCACATCCGGAACATCCACGGCCACCCCTTCACTTCGTCGAAGTCCACACCCATAATACAGTCCTAAAATGGCACGGTCTCTTAATCCAAATTCATCGTCCGAACACGCTTTATAAAGCTCTTGTATTTCTGCCTCGGTTAAGACCGTTGGGAGTTCGGGACTGGCTTCGTAATATTCCAAACTCAATTCTAAATGGGCTGTGTTTGTTTGAGCTAAAAAAGAATTCCAGAGTTTGAGGGCTTGCACATATTTGTTCAGGTAACTTGCGCTCAGTCCTCCGCCCCGTTTCTTGTTGGGCCGGGTTTCCTGCTGGTTCAGGAACGCATTAATATGGTGCTGGTCAATCTGGTGGATCTGAGTGATTTCTTTTTGTTGGAGCCAGTGCAAACATTCTCCCAGCCGTTCGGGAATGCCTTTTTGGGTCGCTTCCGCATAACCCAGAATTCCCAGCCACTCGGTGAAAGCGGTTAAAGAATGCTGATAGGTTGGTGTTAGTTTGTTCATCTTTTTTACTCACCCTCTCACGTTTTCGTAAACCACCGAACTACTTGGCATTTAGAGATGGATATCATTTGTTTACATTAAAGTTAAGTAGTTCGTTTTCGGAGCGAACCACTTGCGAACTACTGAACTACTTCTTGTTTCAGTTTCTCGTAGGGATCGGCTCCTGTTAGCCCGTAAGCGAATCCTTGTTTTTCATTTCCTGCCACTCGTTCCACGTACCCAAAGGCGGACAGCTCACTCATGTAGCGTTTGCATTTGGACGGGTGCAACCGCAAGGCTGAGCGAATTTCTTTTCGGGTAAATTCGTCCTGCTTGTTGGATTTCAAATACCCTTTGAGTTCTTCGAGGAAAGACCGACACGCTCCAGAGAGTTCATCACTTTTCCGTAAAAGTACAGGAGCCGCCAACTTGTTCGCCCACTAGATATCTTCGGGAGCGGTTTCGATGGTCGTTCGTCCGCTGTCCGTAGTCGTTTTGCGTTGATGCTGATGGTAGAACGTAATTGCTCCAATCAGATCTAAATAGAGTTGATTCGCTCTTCGCTGGGTAAAGACTTGGGAAGGTAGTTGCAGATTTTCGGCGAACGGGTTTTGAACGTTCACAGGCTCCAAGAGCCGCTGGGTGGCTTGTAATAATTTCCTTGCTTCGTTCTGTTTTGCCACATCAATTTTCCCAGAAGCCAGTTTGCGTTGGTAATCTAAAATGCGTTTGTCTTGCTCGGCTGATTCGTCCAACGTGAGGAGCAACGCCCGGTTCGCATTGTCTTGGTAGAGGGTTTCTTTGGTGGTGGCTGCGGCCACACTTACCGGACCTTCGACTTGCAGGGTTTCGGTTCGGAGTGTTCCCCTCGGACCTTTCACCGCTACGGTTTTGCTGAGTCTGCCTTTGCTCTGGAGTTCCCGAAGCGGATACAGCACTTCCTCGGCTCCATCTAAATCCTCGATCAAAAGCAGTTTATGTTTGAGCTCGGTTCCTTTAAAATAGTAGAGAGCGTTTCCGCTGAGGGAAGTCATTTCTAGGACATCTTCGGGAGGCAAGAGATCGGCTAAGGTTTGTTGCAGGTAGGTTTTGCCAATCCCACTCGATGCCAAACTTACAGCGTGTAACGGGCGAATCGTTTTCCGTGAACTCATCACCAGCCACAAAAGTAAACGGTTGGTTTCTTCGCCCACGATCCCGGCCTGTCCGAGCAGTTCCTGTGTTCTCTCCATGAGCTTCGGAGCCTTCAGCCACTTCAACGCTTTGGTTTTTTGGGTGGCTGTAATTGTAGGAATTTCCTGTTTGGGTTTACTCAGAATTTCGAGTTGAGACATTCGCCATTTCTCTAACTCGCTCGTTAAGACTTCGAGGGTTTCTTGTATTTCTTCCGTTGGTAGCTCGAACAGTCCGGCTATGTGTTCGGTGAGCTTGGCGACTTGACTGGAATGGTAGAGATCTAAATTCTGCCTGATGGGAGCTTGGTTGGTTTCGGAAAGCTCAACTTTCAACGTAACTCTGAGCTTGTCCAGACCTCCCAACTTTACGCCTCCTAAAATCGTGATCGTGAGTTCTTCGGTTTGGAACGTGGGCGCTTCGGGGTTGGTGGTGTCGAGCAGGCTCATACGTCTTGGTGTTTGGTGGGCGTGATAATCAGCTGGTTCTGCTTCACGGTAATTTGCACCTTACAGCCCGCCAAAAACCCATGTTCTTCCAGCCAAATTCCATTTACCCGAAGTTCCGGGACAATCCTGGTTCTTCTTCGAGCAAGCTCCCTATGTTTGGGCTGTAACTTGACGGTGCGTTTGGTGGGCATATCTAAAAAAAAATTTACTTAGCGGATTTGATTATTGACTTAGTACTCTTGCTATTTTTTTGTGGTTAATTTCGAAACTTTTATTCTACTTATTGGTTGACAAAATTATTACAAAAAAAATTTAAACTATTATCATGTATAAAGAAACATAATAATGTTTATATAATCAACCCTATAGTATTTCTTTCTCTATTTTAGTATTTGATATTTCATTGATAAGTATCATTTGTGATATCAAATACCTATTATCATGTCGATATGAGCACATTTGGACAAAAACTTACGACCTGTAGAAAGGCAAAAAATCTCTCTCAAAAAGAGCTGGCTAAACTCTTTGTAACTTCTTCAACAACGATTGGGAAATACGAACGGGATGAGATGATACCTTCTATTGAGGCTGCCAAAAAACTGGCTGAGATTTTAGATACTACCGTTGGTTATTTGATAGGGGAAACCGAAAAAGATAACTTACTTAAAGACCCTGTTATGCTGAAACGCCTTCAGGATATTGCCAATTTACCCGAACCCGATAGAGAGTCTCTTCTTCTTACTATTGACAATTTTATTAAAGCTACCAAGCTTAAAGCCCTATAGTTGCCACCAACAAAAAAGCACTCTAATTTCTTAGAGTGCTTTATAGTCGATTCTTGATTCCTACTTATCAAAAATAAATAGCATTACTTTCTTTTTTTCATTTCATAGACTAAGTAAGAACCCGAACTAAAAGATAGCCACAGAAAAATAATTACTAATAATAATTTTGCCTTAAAGAGCAAACTGTTCGTAACATCGCCTTCATATATGATTTGAAATTCACTGTTAATCAATGAATAAATCACTAACAAAAAGGGGATGATAAATAGAAGCCCATTGATTAATAAGAACTGTCTAAACTTCAAATTCTAAATTGTTAATTTATAAATGGTCTTATACTAAACATCACTTCATCATAAAATTTTAAATCTTGCTTATCTGTAAAAAAGTTAATGTTAATAAAACTGTCTTCTAGTTTAAGAAATACTTGCCGCGCAAAAACGATAGAATCATCTTCTTTGATCTGAATTTTTGCAAACCAAGCTCTCTTATTATCTATCTCTATGTTTGACTGTGATAAAATGGAAAAGTCATCAAAAATTTGTTCCAAATCCCTTATACTTTTCCTAGTCATTTCATCTAGTTCTAGATTGCTTTTTAATACTGTAACGTTGAAATAGTTTTTGATCTGCTCTTTACTTGAATCTTCAAAAAAAGAAATTAAATCCATTCTGGAGTTCTCCTCAACCTTCCAATCTGAAGGAAAGTTTAACTTGTATAGACTATCAGGATGGATATAAATATTCCAAGCTAAAACGTATTTGTCATAAATCCATTCACCAGTTTTTAAATCATCGGCGTAGTTACCTTTCGCGATAATTGAACCATCACTATCATAGTACTTCCAAGCACCTATTCTTCTATCTTCTCTCGATAATGTGCCCTCATGCTTAACTTCTCCTGATTTATAATATCCCTTGTAAAAAAAACTAGTGTCATTCTCCATCATTGTTTTAATTGACTTTAATTCGCCAGTCTCATAATAGTTTTTTAAATCAGTTTCTCGATTAGTTAAACAACCCAATGAAAAAAGAATTATATACACTAAAGACAGTAATCCTTTATATGATTTAATCATTTTCTTCAATCGGTTTCTTTTCACTAGTTTTTATACTTAAAGACCTCTTGAATCCAAATACAAACGCAGTATTTCTAGATGCTTCTATTGTATTCGTAAGTGACCTATCCCCTGTTTTTAAATTAGTGTTGTCAGTACTGTTTTCAACCCCAACAGTTCTCGATACACTTACCTCTTGATTAGAAACATAAGTATTACCTCCAGTTTTACGAAGGGAGAAATCATGAGCAGCTCCCATACTAATAAATGGTGCGGATCCAGAAATTTCTTGCGAAATTTCCACATCATCTCCTTTTGTCTTTAAATCATTATTAGTCTCTGAAAATTCAATTCCGTCCATTGATATTGTCGCTGTCCCTGAGACTTCAGCAAGTTTTATACTTCCAAAATCTAAGGTAAAGCCACCACCAAAACCGGCTGTTCTTGACTCTGCAGCTAATTGAAAACCACCACTCAGCTCCATATTGTAATTAATGGAAACAGATTTGTCTTTATTTTTTGCAAAAGCTGTAGCTACTAACGGGATCAGTGTTTCAAAACAACATTCCTCAGGGGCCATTCCCGTTGGATCGGTATACTTCAGCGGATTATTCATCGCATACGCATATGGACTAATACCCGGAAACTGGTCGGCTAACGGATCAATTGAAGTAAAATGAGGTACGATCGGATCGTAATACCTCGCTCCCATATAGTCAAGAGTCAACCCAGCCTCGTCATCTCTTTCATGCCCGGTGAATTTGTAATTATCATTCGGATTGGCAGAGTTACTGCTTCTGCCCGGCATGACCAGCCCGAACGGGTAATAGTCATCATAACCCAGCACATTCCCGTCTCTGTTTACTGTGGTGCGTACATTGCCTAAGTGATCCTTTATAAAGTACTTTCTTCCTTTATGCTCTTGGATCGTGTAGGTTACTGTCTCCGTGTGCCAGTACCCGGAATTACTTTGAACTTCTAGTTTAATGTCTACTGTCGTTTGCCCACTGGCTAGCTGATAACATCCATTGGCAGGGCTTCCATCTAACGCAAAACATTCCGACATACTTCTATAATAGCTCCCACCAGTTTGATACACTCCATTAATATACCATTTAGTATTAACTATATACCCATTGGGTACATAGCTGTCATCGGCGTCAAAGACAACGTCTTCTAAATTATAAAACCACGTCTGATTCGGAGTAGACGATTGCACAGCTACCGGAACTAGATCATTAGCTAATACGGTATAGCTGAACATCACACTCATAAGGATTACTATACTTTTTTTCATGATGTGCTCCTTAGTGGTTGGTGCTGTCAGATTCCATAGTTTCAAAGGCAGGCTCCAGACTGGGCTGCACTTTCCATCCTTCCCCAAGTTTATTACGCGCCTGCTCGTTGAGCTTCTCTAGTCGTTTGCTGTAGGCGTCGTTCGGCCAAGTTTGAGTGTAGTCTTCAAATAGGGTAGCTAATTCGGCATGCATGTCTAGCTCATGGTAAGCTTCTAATTTAAGCCGGGTCAGTCTTACTAGCATTCCCTTTGGAATCTGTGCATCAATTTCTGTTATATCTAATAGTCCTAACGCCTCACTGGCTTGTCCTTGGCTTAGTAGTTCGCTTGCCATGTCTATCTTGCCTTTGGCTTGCTGGCGCGGGTTCCCCGTGGTGGCTAGCTCCGAGAGCATCGCTTGGCGTTTCTCAGGAAGTTCGGCTTGGCGGTATGCGTGGGCTAGTCGTGTTAGGTACTTCCTATGCTGGGCTTGCGGTGCAATTGCTGCCTGCTGTTCTAATAAGCTTACTCCTTTGAGTAGGCTATCGGGATTCGATTCGGTGAGGTAACTATGTACCAACCCTTGTTCAGCATAGTTCGTAGATTCTTCCCATACCCCTTCTTTGCGTACTTGGTTAAATAGGCGACGTGCCGTAGCACGGTCTCCTGCATTTAGCGCAAGCTCTCCTTTCAGGTAAGTGAAGTACGCTTTACGCTCTGCAATGGGCTCGGTGGCAAGCTGTCTGTCGATATATGCTTGCCCTGCTTGAATACCCTGCGTTTTTTGTATGTGATGAGCCATCCGGTAATGAAAATCATCGACTTCTTCTCCCCCTGGGTGCCCTTGTTTATAAGTAGCGTAGGTGCTCTTTGCAATCTCAATCTGTCCTGCGACGAGTTCAACCATAGCTTTCTCGTACATATACCGGCTCTGTGCTCTCCGCTGTTCTGGTAAACGGGCTAATACCTTCTCGTAATCGTCTACCGAACCAGAGGTTCCTTCCACGGGAAGTACACCCGGAGCCAGAGGATCATATCTTAGGGAAACCTTTTGCTGGGTTCTGCTGTCATCAATCAGGAATACATGGTTAGTGTGCCCAGCTCGCCATTCCCACATCCACTGCCCATCATGAAGCCATGCAAATTTAAAAGGTACGTCATGGGGTGTTCCAAAAGGAAACGCTACCGTAGTTTCCCAGATGCCATCACGAGTTTCGGTAAGCTCGGTTTTTCCTGTTTCGAGTTCAAAACTGAGTGGGGCATGCGCACCCATTAGTGCCACACCTTCGGAAGGTAGTCCATTCATGGAGTGCTCGGTTAAGTCTAACTGGAAGGTTACTTGTACGACCGTTTGCTGGATACCTGGGATCGTGCGATCATCGAACCAGACCACCTCGGTATTCTCTTTATCTAATATGCGATTCCCTCGTTCCTCCCATTGCTCGGTGCCATCAGAGCGGATAATCACATATTTATAAAGAATTTGCCCTTCAGGGAGTTCGTTACGATTCAATCTTCCGGTGTATAGACCTTCGTTTCCTTGCTTTCGAAGGCGGAGCTCTCCTGCGGCTTCCCAAATACCCAAGGCGGGGATACTACCCCTAATGACTACTTGATCTCCTTGCCCTAAGAAAGTGTGTTCCATATTTACCGATAACGTAATGGGCTGAGCGAAAAGATTAAGGCTAGTTAAAGTAATAGCTACCAAAAGAAACATCGCTTTCACTGGGTATTTTGAGAGGATTGAATCTAAGTTTCTGTGTGTTTGATGAATGCGTTTCATAATAGTACCTCTCTTAGTTTTCGATTTGACCAATGATCTGACCGCCTGCCAGAATATTGAGAAACAGCAGATTCCCAGATGCATCATAGGCTGCAATGGTTTGCCCATCGGCTCCTCGTACGTACCAAGTTATCGTACTTCCTATTTGTTTCTTTACTCGATTCCCATCGGCGTCGTAGAGGTAGGTAAGAGTGCTTCCATTTGCGCTAAGCGAGGTAGGAAGGTTTCGCCAGTCGTAGGTCACGCTGGTAATTCCTACCCCATCGGTGGCAACCCCTTGTACTTCATTCTGAGTCACATTCCCTGAGGCATCATAATCGAATTGCTTATATTGAGTTTGCGTTTCTCCGCTAATTCCATCTACCCCAACACTGTTTATCTTGTTGGTTCCACTTTCAAAAGTAAATGTGTAGTCATAATCTGGCTCAGAACCTGCCCCATTTCTACTGATAAAATCAATGTTTCCGTTGTCGTCATAGTCATAGGTTACATCATAGTCTCCGGTGGAAGTACACTCGTTCGTGCTTCCGTAACATGCCTTCTTCAAACGGTTGGCAGGATCATAATCATAGAAATAATTGTACGTGCCTGTACTAAAGGCGGCTTGGCTCCATTGTTGCTGGCTGATGTTTCCGTTATTTTTATAATCAAGAACCATTCCAAATTGATCACTTCCTGAAGCCGTTCCATTGTTGATGTCTTCTAGCCACCCTTGTATAGTGTAATCATAGTCTATTATCTGAGCTCCATCTCCGAGCTTAAGCTGCTCCACTTGCCCATCGGCGTAGTAGGTATATTCAGCCTCCGTTAGCGCAGAACCTTCAGCATTCGAGCCATAAGAAGTCACTTTTTCCAGCCTCCCAAGTTCATCGTAATAATACCAGAAGTAGTGATCATCTGAGCTTCCAGATAGCGGATTAAAATAGAGCCTCGTCATTCTTCCTAACTCGTCATAACTGTATTCGATTTTTCGGTTATTCGATGTGGTTGGTTGTGCTGGTTGCTGTATCACCCATTCTACCAAGCCCAATGTATTATAAGAATAGTACGTGACTACAGAATAGGAAGAATTAGGATCTTTATAGACTACCTTGGTAAGTCTTCCTTTGGTATTGTTTGGGGTATGACCTGTATACGGATTATTACCATCATAGGAATAAGTGATGTAGACCGTTTTATTGGTAGTAGGAAAGCTTTGGTTATTTATATCTGAGTCATCATCAAAGTCCGCAGAAGAGGTCCGTATTCCAACTTCAGTGGGGCGATCTAAATCATCGTATTTAGTGTAGTAGTAATGATCCGAGGCCGCATCTAAATTTGGATTTCGATGAAATCGCAAGCGTCCTTTATTATCGTATTTATAGGTGTGTGGATACTTAGTTGTACCCACTAACTGATCAGGTAGTTGCTTTGAAATTAGTTGCCCCAAGGTATTGTACGAATACGTCGTTGCTAGACCCCTTGGGTCTTCCACTCGAACTAGGTTGCCGCGTAGGTCGTAGGCAAACTCTGTGACTAAATCCCCTCCTGTTGTTCTTGAGAGTTTGTCATCATCATTCATATCCACTCCGCTTGCAATGGTCTGCCCCCAACCGTTGGTGTAGGTAATGGCTTGGTTACCATCCGGATCTTTGCTTGTCGTTTTATTAAGGGTATTGGCAACCCAGGTTTTAGCTGGTACACTCCCTTGAGCGCTCGTTGCAAAGGTTTCTGTGGTATTGAGTCCATACGTAGCCGTTACGGCTTGCACGGCTACCGTTTGGTGGTCTTCTCCTGGCAGGGTGCTCTTTTCTACCCGCGCCAGTGGACTGGCTTCGTATTGGGTGTAGGAGTAGGCGTATTCCTCGTCATCGTTCGTTGTTTGATACAGTGTGTAATAATCATAGACCGGGGCTCCTGAAAGAATGGAATCACCAGGCGTAAAACTATTTCCCCCACTTAGCAATCCATCATCGTAGAATCCTGGAAAGGCGGCCGCTGTAGTTTCCAGCGGTCGAGACACCACTTCTGGTAAACCCCGTTCATTGTACAGCGTTTCAGTGGCTATTACTTTTGTACCGCCTCTAAGTTGAGTCTGAATTTCTCTACCTAAGCCGTCTATGTAGGAAATTGAGGACTGACTTGATTTTGCTATACTAAGGTTTGCAGCATAATAATGATCATCATTTCCAGTTAAGCGAAACTGAGGAATCCAATTTTCACTAAAACCTGTTTTTGTATAACTATTAACTTTATCACGTCCATCTCCTTTTTGATAGACCCATGCAGTTAATTCTTCTCCAGATTTCTGAAGTTCAATAGTATACCATTGATTAGGTGGTGCATCTAAAGGAAAATCAAATGGGTACGTATAATTACCATTATTGATTTTATATTGAATCTGAAAACTATCAGAGGTGTGTGAATAAATAACAGCGAATCTATTAACTCCACTATCTAAATAAATATGAGGTGTTCCAGCAGTTGTATTATCAGGATAAAAATCTACTCGTACAGTTAAATCCGTTTGTCCTAAGGATTTATACATCGTTTGATACTCTCCATTAGAAGTACCCATTTTTACAGTTTTTTCTCCAGCATATTGAATATTAAATTCATTATGAGAAGTGACACTACTCCACCCAGTTGATGATGAAAAATCAGTTGTATATAGAGGATCAATATATGTGATTTGCTCTATATTGTTTGGATCAGAAGAACTAAAAACTCCGCTATTTCTACTAGCTGAATACCCATAACCATTTGAACTGGTTACAAAACCATTATGATTAATCTTTGAAATAAGCCTGTTATAACTGTCGTAGATAAACTTAGATTCTTCTTCATTATTATCAACTAATTTATTCACTCTTCCTAAAACGTCATACTCGGCTTCAGTAAATAAGTCATCTCCACTCGTTGGCCTAATACCACCTATAATATTATCCAGAGTTCCATATTGACGTTGAATACCCGTTAGATAGACACCACTTATACCATTCAATCCATCTTGTGAAAATGGATTAGAATTTGAACCAAAATAATATTTAGTGACGTTATTATTAACATCTTGAACTTCTATGGGTTTACCGAAACTATTATATTTTGCAATTTTACTAACCGTAATATTGCTATTTCCGTCCCATATTTTTTTCTCATAAGGAAGCCACTTACCAGGAGGAGCTCCACTAATACTATCATCCCATGTAACAAAACTTTTACCTAAAGTCGTGCCTGCTCCATTTTTTATCGTAATAGAATATATCTGGCTATACATGTTAAGGTTATTCATTTGTGTTCCGTAAAAGGAATTGGCATATGTATATATTTTTTCCTGAGTTCCAGTGTTTTCTGAAGACCGGGTTACTTTGCTAACCAAGTTTGGAGAACCGTTATACGTAAATGAATCTGTTGATTCTACAAAGTCTGATTCTGAATTATAACTCTTAGTAGTCTGACTGAGTAATACATCCAATGTAGAATGGATACCATGAGAATTAATTACATAAACAGTATCATCAATAATAGTTGGTCCTATGTGGGTAGTGTGAATTTTTCTTTCTACACTATACCCTGTGGTCATATGTCCAGTCGAGGTATATGAATTTGACTTACTCGTAATAGATTGGAGTTTTTGGGTACCATCTTTTTTATAGACTTTACTATTATTAAGAGTACCTCTATTTCTGTAGGTATGTTTTTCGAATCCATATATGTTTTTTCCGAATTGATCTGTTGTACTTGAGGTCTCCGTCACTTCCATATAACCAATATGATTACTAGAATAATCTCCAATTGAAAAAAATGAGCCGGGTGAGATGTCATAATATCCACACCAAACTTCAACGTTATTGGCACTACCATATAAACGTTCTGCATATGTTACTTGAATAGGTTTGCCCTCAATTCTACCACTTGAAAGTCCAGAGCTATTTGATAAATCATAATCATAGCTTTTAACTATATCATTTGCAGTTTGAACACCATCATGATAATAAGTACTAGCCACTTTTAGCCCTCCTGCTGCTGTACTAGAACTCTGAGCCACATTCCTTACCGATCCGTACTCATTTAATGAATAGTTAAATGTAACCGAGCCTCCTGTCGGATATTTAACTTTCTTAAGCATTGAGCTTTTAGCTTCAATTGAAGGAGATCTATTCGTTGAACTTGAATATATAAGTACACCTGTATCACCATTTGTATAAGCCGTTGGAACTAGATTAGTATTGGAAGCTCCATTATAATATCCCCAGAAATCTATTCCTAAATCATCATAACTTGGCATAGTTCCTGAATAATATTCAAATGAATGTCCCGGTAAATCTTTCTCTTCCGTAGAATTTAAATCTTTTATCCCATTTAGCTTTAATCTTGTATTAAGACCTGAACCAAAATATCCATAATCAAAATCTATAACTTTTTTCTTTTGCCCGCTTTCAAAAACTTCAATTTGACCTAATCTTTTTTCATTCGGTAAATCAGTTCTTGATTCTAGAATAAAATTTACATAAAAAGAATTCGTTGGTGACTCCCCTCTTATTTTTGTCAAATAAACTCCATCAGTAGTTGTCTTAATCTTACTTTCAAAAAAGTCATCTGATAAGTCACCACATTTAACTGGGTTTCCATTTTTATATATTCTCCTGCCTTGAGCTGTAGTAGTAATAGAGCTAGCAGAGCTTACAGTTTGATAATCAAAATACACTTTTAGATTGATGCTAGGATTTTCTATTGAAGTCAAAAACCAGGATGAAGTATAGTTTTGGATAGGTCGACCTGATGGACTTAAATCAACCACTTTTGAACTTTCTTTGGTAGAAAAGTAATATTTTATTCCTGACTCATCTGTAATAGTAAATGTTTGGATTAAATAAGAACCAGTATTTGTTGTGTATTGAATTTTTACTTTATTTGAAGATCTGAATCGAAAGGCACCATTTATAAATGCAAATTCCCCACTAAAAGTTGGCGTACTAACTCTAAAAATATCAGGTTGACTATCATATTCTCCGTCCGCAATATTTTCAAGTAAGACCCGGTCATCGATATCGTTAATACCTTGACTTAAAACTGTTTCCTTTTGTATAAAGCCATTCCCACCTGCTTCATCATCAGGTAATCCATAAACAGTTCTTGTAACAACACCTCCTGCTTGAATTGCCCACCCCAATCCTACCCAACCCGCTCTTTCCTGAACACGAAGTCCAGTACTTTGATAAGTTAACGTAATTGGAATATTATGTGAATAGTAATTGAAATTATATAGAGGGATAGAGGGGGATACAGTTCCGTTATAGAAATCAATTGGAATTTGTTCAACCGTAACCATAGACGATGCGGTAGGGGAAGCAAAAGCAGAAATACTTGGAAATGACAAATCATCTGAACCTTCTGTAGCGTTTCCACTACCACTTCCTCCATTACCGCATCCTTGGCAGCCAACACCCTGAGCCATTAAATTAGTTGAGGAAAGAATTAACAGTAGGAATGCAATCAGAGTATTTTTCATCTTAAACTTATTCTTTATGTTGATTTTTAAAAATAATTAAAACTTTCTAATCAAATAATACAAGTTGTAAACAATGGCTTATTATTCAACCCATTATTTTCATATCTATTATCTATAATCCTATTTAATACATTATTAAGACCCCTAAATAAAGAAAAAAAGCCAGCGGAATTTGAGTAGTACGATTAATTTTTTTTGCAAAAAGCCCAACAATTGAGAGTAAACCTCCTAAAATTATAGCAATATACATAATCCATAAAACTTCCCAGCCTGTGAACAGACCAAGTACTGCAATCAATTTCACATCTCCCCATCCAAACAGGTTCTTTTTGAAGAATTTGTTTGTTAATAGGTTAGAGGTAGTGAGTATTAGGAAGATTACCCCACCTGCTAGTAGGAACTCGAACTCAAATTGTTGTGCTAATTGAAGGAGTGTTATCCCTAATAAAACAAGAACCAATCGATTAGGTATAATCTTACTATATAAATCGGTTACCGCTATGAAATAGAATACTGACAGGAAAGAGAATTCGATCCATTCTTCATTGGTTTTTGGGTCTACATATACAATAAGAAGAGATAATGCTACCAGTGAAATAAAGGAAGCAATCCATTTAAGTATACTCGAATCTAAGGGTACAATATTTTTCGAGAGCAAGGCGGGCTTAAAAAAACTGAGGTAGCTTCCTACAGCTCCTATGGTAACCGCTATGAGTAGTTGAGTAATCAATATTTAATCGGGAGTAACCTGCTCCACATTTCCCTCTTCATCCACCTGCCATTTGTTGAATACCCCATCGTTATCAAAGTCAATAATTGAGGTGGCAGAGGCAATATAACCCGCTGGCCCAGCGCTTTCGATTTCAATAGTGTATCGCGCTCGCCCGCCCTCTGTAATCATTTTCTCATGCTCAAAGCCAATCCGGTCAAAATCGTCCGCATAGGTATCGTATTCCAAATGATGCACTTTTTGGAGAGTATGCAGGAATGCGAGTTGGGTCTTCGCCTCGGTCGTTTTTGCCCGGGTAGTAACGTTTTGATACAGCGGAACCGCAATCATAATTAATATCCCAATAATGGCGAGCACAATGAGTAACTCGGTGAGGGAAAACCCCTCTTCTTCTTCAATAATTTGTCGCAGTTGTTTATTCATGGCATCAGTTTAATTTGAGTATTAACGTTCGTTGTTGGTATTGCAGAATGACGGAGTCTTGAGCGATCCCTTGCACGAGTATATCTAGGTTAAATCGCTGCCCTTCTTGCACAAAATAAGACTGACCTTGCCCGTCAGTAATTACCGCCATTCCATCAAAAACTCCCATGAGCGCTAATTCTGGATCTTCAGCACTCATTTGCTCGTTTTCTGGAGCTTGAACGGGCTGGGATTGATTTTCTCTAGTCATGTTACTTACAAAAGGATCTCTTGAAGCGGTGTACCTATAGCTTATTTCTTCGGGAACGGTTAGCTCATCCAAATCAATCCGTTCTACTTGCTGGGCTACCTGTGCGCTTGAACCGGTTCTCATCTCCGAGAAGTTGATTGCATTTACTCCCCAGATTGTAGCAACTACCACTCCCAAAAGTACTCTCCCAAGTGTTGTTTCCAGAAAGTCTTTCATAAGGTCCTCCTTTGGGTGATTTCAAGGGTAAGATCTCCCGATAACGAATTGGAATCTCGGGCTACTTTCTCTAGCTCCAACATTTGAACTTCAATCATAAGCCCACTTTGCTCAATGTTATTGATGAACCCGGCCACACTATGGTAGCTGCCCAATATCTCTAGGGAGATTATTCGTTTACTATAAAGGCCTTCTTTCACCTCTGTAAGTGGTTGAATTTTTTGTATTCCAACAAAACTTGACTTGGCTTCCATAAAGAGTTGTTCAATGCTACTGGAAAGACTTCCATCGCGTTCAAGGTCAACCACCATCTCCTTTAGCCGGTCTTCTAGGGTCGCTTGTTTGTATTCTAAATCCGTGAGCTGCTCCTTCCAATTGCCCATTAATGCGATTCGTTCATTTTGTGAGCCCAACGCCGTTTGCTTTTCGAAGACGTTCACCACAAAAGGAAGAAGCACTAAAAGGACAATCCCAAGAAAAATGACTACTAATCCTGCGCTTACGACTTTCCAACTATGTACGTAGGTTGTATTCATTGCTTAGAAACCCCTATTTCAACTTCAAAGCGAGTTGCGCCAACTAAGTCGGGGGTATTCTGAGTTTGATTTCTCGTAGGCTCGTCCACCTTTTCAGAAATGAGGAGCCTAGCTTTGTCAACTCCATTCGTGATTTCAAGCTGATTCAAAAACCTAGATAACGAAGCCTCGCTCTTAGAGTACCCTGTTAGGCGTATGATATTGCCCCGCTCATTAGCATCATTTTTAATGGACATAGAAACTATCCAACTATCCTCTGGAATCTGCTCTCCAACAAGCTCAAAGAGGTAAGCAACCGCTTGTTTATCTTCCAGCATAACCTTTGCCTCTAGAAATTGGCCACTTGTTTCAATAAGGCGTGCTCTTTTCTGGGTTATTACCTCAATCTTATCTCCAATCTGCGCCATGATCTGATTGCTTTCTACTAAGCGGTAATCCACTACTTTTCCGAAGGCGTAGCTAACAAGGGCAAAAAATAGCACAGGAACAAAGAGAAGAACTCCTAATCGAAGCGCTTCCTTTTTATCATGATGTAGTACCCCAGTCTCTACCTCCGCTTGTTCTAAAAAGTTAAAGCGATCTAGTCCTGGATAAAATAGCTTTGATAGCGCCCCTGCTGAACGTAGTTGGGATTCTGAGCTTGCATCGAAGCCTTTTTTCCCTTCCATCGGATGCATTCTACATATAGATCGCTCCAACTGTTCTTCATCCATACGCTTCCCTTCTGCGATTATAGAAACATACAATGGAATGGAATGAGCAGCCAAATCTGTGGAAGCCTCTTCCGTTTGTAGGATGGAGTCTGCCTCCTCTATCAAGAACGTTAAGTCTGCCCCTACCAGGTTAGATAGTTCATACGAATTGTGCAATAACCCTTTATCAAAAAGCAGCACATACACCTTTTCATTAATCGGACATAGCACCGCTGAGGTTTCCTCCAAAAATTCGGGATTATGAATTTGAGAATATCCTACCTCTAATAGACCCGACCCTAGATACTCTGGCTGAATACCCGATTCAAATAGGCTCTGCTTAACTCGCTCAATGATGCTCCGGTCCAGAACTTGAAATAGACATCGCTTATTATCCTCATCTATTTCAATAAGGTGGTGCTGAATTAAAACTTCTGTATCACCTACACTCGCAAGGAACTCTATCTCCCTGTGCGAAATCCATTGCTCCGTTTCTTCTGGCTCCTCTGAGTAGGGCACTTCTTCTATATGCACCTTCAAAAGCGCTTCAGGAACCGTTACTCCAACATGATAGGCATCAGCGGATAGATTCTCTTTTAGCTGTTCGATTGCTCCTTTTAAGGATCTCTCTCCATTATTATGGACATACTCTCCTGATGATTGGTAGCGGATTCTATTTCCTAGCTTTTGTACCTCCATCCAACGAATAGCATCCGAGGTAATCTCTATCCCAACGCCCGTATGCTCTATAAAAGGAATTTTTAGCATACGCGCCCTTAGTTATCGATATCTAGCTCTTCTCGGAGTTGGTTCCATCGGGCATTATCGGTTCCATCGCCGTAAAACACATGAGGAGTTACAAAGATTACCAGCTCCGATTTCATGACGCTGGTACTTTTGTTTCTAAATAATCGCCCGAGCAGCGGAATATTTCCTAGAATAGGAACCTTATTAATATTCTCGGACTCACTTTCTTGAATGAGCCCTCCCAAAATAATCGTTTCTCCATCTTTTAATCGCACGGTAGAATCAAGTACTCTGCTATTGATGGTAGGTGGAACATCAGCATTAAGTACTCCAACCGGTGTATTAAATTCAGGGTGAATTTCGACCGTTACTTCACCCGACGCGCTCACCCACGGAGTGATTTCAAGGAGTACATTGGCTTCAATGGATTCGAATCGTTGACTCTCCTGAGTAACAATCTGGTTTGGGGATTGTAATGGAGTCGTTGAGGTGAGTAAGTAATACTGGGTAGTACCGATTTCAATACTCGCTGTATGACCATTCAAGGTAGAAATTTGAGGACGGGACCGAACCGTCACTAAGCCTTCTTGATCTAAGGCCTGAATTCTGAAAAAGAAATTATTAGGCAATCGCCCTAAGTTTTGAACTCCAAATAAGTTCCCTCCAGGAGCAAAGACGTTGTTAGCATCCGCTCCAGATCCTTGAACCGATAACCCTCCACCCTGGTCTGCTCCTTGACCAAAGAGCACACTAAACGGATTGAAAAAACTACTGTCTGGCGCTCCTCCCTGAGCTAAAGAAACCCCAAGTTGGTACATGTCTGAAGAGTTAATATCCACGACTAACGCTTCAATCATAATTTGTGGTGTCGGAAAGTCAATCTGCTCTATAAAATTCTCTAATTCCACGATTATATCATTCGTCCCAATCACCATGAGCCCGTTCTGCTCTTTGATCACTTGAATGCTTGCGTTCTGTCTTACGCTTTCAGGAATTAAATCCACCACCACGTCCGAGCGAATATGTTTTAACCGGATCAGCTTATTCGAAGCTATCCCGCTGGTATTTTTATCTCCAACAATATACATCTCCCCTTCTTTACGAAAGGTGAACTGCGTACCTCTGAAGATATAGGTTAGCGCTTGATCAATAGATAAGTTATTCGCTTTTGCCGTAATCGTTGTGTTTGGAAGACCGTAGGTAATCATACTTACATCACTTTGGTAACCTATTTCACGTAATACATCAGTAACTGGGGCATTTACCACATCAAGGTTAACCAAGCCATTTTCCATGGCTACCCAAAAGTTTGCCCCTGCTCCTTGCTCGTCTCTGGAAAAGCCAAGTCGATCAATGATGTACACTCCGTCTTTTTCCCTCAAAGAAAATCCATTATTGTTCAGGATAATATTCAACCCATTCTCAAATTCTACGTCCGTTAGATATCCAGAAAGAGCCCCTCGTACTCCATTCCGAACCATAATATTTTGCCCGGTTTCTTGGGAGAGTGTCCGAGTAAAACTTAATAGGTCTGCTTCTTGTAGGTCAAGAGTAAGTACTCCTTGATCGAATTCAATAGTGGGCTCAATTACTACAGGTGCTTCTTCTGGTTCAGTGTACGATCCGATGCGAAATACCTGCCCAGACTGGGTAAGAGTGAGATCATATTCCTGGCTGATAAATATAAGCACTTCAATAACGGTTACTTCTGAGAGCCGTAAAGTTATCTGTGAGTTAATCCCGTTTTCTACAATAAGGTTGATGTCGTATTGACGACCCAATGCGCGAAGGAAGTCACGGGCATTAATACTACTCACATTAAGGTTCTCAACATTCTGGAATACCTTTTCGGGAAGAGAGGAAAGTGTGAGTTGTACTTTATGTGTATCAATAATCGATTCTAAGTAAGAGAAATATTCCAATCGCTCACTCGTAGCGACCGAATCTGAAGGCTCATTTTGCTCCTGTGCTACGCCTTGCATTGAGCCTAAGAGTAAAAGCCCAGCCATTAAAAAAAAGAAATAGAAGCGATTTGCCTTCATAAAAAACAGGATGTTTGAATTAACATGCCTGCGTAGAATAGAGAAATTTTACTGAACTTACATCTATATTTTTATAGTACGGTCTCCCTATAAATCTCTTCAACTGTAGTTAACCCATCCTTCACTTTTTGGATACCTACTTCTCTCAACGGAGTCATTCCATTTTGAGTGGCTAGTTCTTTAATTTTCCCTGAATTGCTATTATTTTGAATCATCGAAGCTATGACTTCATTAATAGTAAGAAGTTCAATTAACGCCACTCGTCCCTTGTACCCTGTTTGATTGCATTGTTCACACCCTGAACCTTTATAATAAATCATTTCTTCATTTTGAATCCCCAAATCATTAACAATACTTTCATCAGGCGTGTAAACCATTTTGCATATAGAGCAAATTCTTCGCACTAACCTTTGTGCCATAACAAGTCGTACGGATGAGGTAACCAGAAAAGGCTCAATGCCCATATCTGTTAACCGGGATACTGCCGATGCTGCATCATTGGTATGAAGCGTAGAAAATACGAGATGCCCAGTCAAAGCTGAACGGATGGCAATCTCAGCGGTTTCTTTATCTCTAATCTCTCCCACCATGATAATATTCGGGTCTTGACGTAAGATAGAGCGAAGTATATTGGCGAACGTCAGATCTATCTCTTCGTGAACCTGCGATTGATTAATCCCTTCTAGGTTATATTCTATGGGATCTTCAATCGTGGTAATATTTACTTCTTGGGTATTCAGTTCATTTAGCGCGGCGTACAATGATGTTGTTTTTCCGCTTCCCGTTGGGCCCGTTACTAGTATCATCCCATACGGATTATGAATGGCTTGCCTAAACTCCGATAACACCTCGCCTTCAAATCCCAGCGATTCTAATTCTAGGTTAAGATGACTCTTGTCCAGAATTCGCATAACCACTTTTTCCCCGTACTGGGTAGGAAGCGTAGACACCCTAAGATCGATATCAACTCCTTTTTTTGAGCGTACTTTGATGCGGCCATCTTGCGGTCGGCGCTTTTCCGCAATATCAAGATTCGCCATAATCTTAACTCTTGATACCAACGCATCTCTCTGATTCGTCTGAAGCTGAGCGACTTCCTGAAGCACCCCATCTAAGCGGTATCTTAAACGGTAGCTTTTTTCGAAAGGCTCTATATGAATATCACTCACTCCATATTCTATGGCTTGTTGAATGATACCTTCCACTTGTTTAATAATGGAGCCTGAGAGCTGGATGTTCATAGATATATCGTCTTTTTCTAATTAAGTAATCAAATAGGAAATTTAATAAACTCTTTCAAACCCCATAATACTCAAATTATAAGGAGTTAATTTGAATCTTTAGGGAATCCTTGGGTCCCATAACCCCCATCATTTTAAAACAGGGTACCCCCTCCTTAAAACATACCCCCGGGTAAGCCTTTCTGAAATATTTTTTACCAATTTTTGAAAACTGCCTTTTAAGGATTTCAATTTAAAAAGAAAGCCGAAGCCTTCTATATTAATCTCTCTTCGCTAAGGGACAAATATCCACTCTGCGTGATTATAATATGATCATCTAGCGTTATTCCCAATAGTTTGCCTGCCTCCTTAATACGTCTCGTTAAAGAAATATCAGCTGAGCTAGCTTTTAGGGTTCCTGATGGATGATTGTGTGCACATATGATAGAATCAGCTTTGCCTAACAGAGCTAACTGAAACACTGCCGAAGGTTCTACGATTGTTGCCGTAGATCCACCTATAGAAACTCTGCTCCAACCAAGAACTTTCTTGGCATTATTAAGCAGGACTACAAGGAATTCTTCTCGAAGCTCTAAGGTGTCTTGATCCCATATTGATCGAAGATATTCAGCAGCCTCTACAGGGCTGGTTATGGTTGGTAAGGTTTCTACTGGATGGGAAGCTTTATAGGCCAGAGAAACTTCTGTAATTATAGGCATTTGGATAGGGTTAGTTAAGATTAGCAAAGGCTAAAGGTCTTCACTGTTCTTATACCCTATTTAATGCCATTCTGAACTCGTTTTTGGTATAAGAACAATGAGCAATTATGCTCGTTAATTCTTAATCCAACACCAATGAACCTAGAACCCTTTTGCTTC